>OCTX012168204.1_pt1 | contig 22525 bp, 16 predicted proteins | sample 1539691 | NCBI WGS metagenome assembly OCTX01 (sample SAMN02144231, study PRJEB22623) | gut metagenome | biome: sheep rumen | host: Ovis aries | place: New Zealand
CCGCCGGGACTGTGTGTATCTGTCAGCGGGCGCTTTTGTTTCATCGTCACAGGCGTCTGTGCCGCCGGGACTGTGTGTATCTGTCAGCGGGCGCTTTTGTTTCATCGTCACAGGCGTCTGTGCCGCCGGGACTGTGTCTCACCGACCGGTCTGCACTGATTTTAAAAGGCTGCCGCATCCTCTGATGCAGCAGCCTTTCTTCACACCCCTGCTTCTGCTGCAGGGAGACACATGCCTATCTGTGCTTCATCACGATGCACTCGAACGGCCGAAGTTCCTTTCTGTCATACCTGTTTTCATAGTTTCCGAGCATTCCGGTGTAAGATACGATATCATAGGGTGTATGAACGTGTTCCATACGGCCGCCCAGATTGCACATGGCCACGATCTCTCCCGCAGCGTCCCTGCCGCCGGGCAGAAAGCGCCGGTAGCAGATCAGATTGCTGCTTTCCCGGTCAAAAAACTCAATCAGTCCCTCCCTGACTGCCGGCTCCGTTCTCCGGATTTCATCCAGCCTTTCGATATAAGCCCTGACTTTTTCAGGGCTGTCCGGGATCGTAAGCTTCATCTCTCCTCTCAGAAGCCACAGGGCCGTAGCGTAACTCTCCTCCTGCCATTCCGAAAAGCGCTCGCTCACCGGAGGGATCCTGATGCCTCCCGCCTCCCGGAAAATATCCCGGCAAAGGTCCGGTACCCTTCCTTCCTCCTGTGCTTCCAGCTGCCAGTTCATCAGGAAGCCTGCCAGCCTTCCGACGTAGTCTTCCGCTTCCGTGCCCCCGAATGCCGCCGCTGTATCATTGGTTTCAGCCTTCTCTCTCACACTCTTTCTCTCATCCATAGGCCTGTCCTTTCTATGCTCAATTTCTTTTTAGCATACTTGTTTAAACATAATCAAGTGGGAAGGCCCTAAAAAATGTAAATATTTCGTTACAGGGTTACTATTCACGGCCATTTGAAACAAGGTTCTGCTAGTCGTGCCTGCAGACTTGCGGAGCACGCGTTCTGCTGCATGGCACTGCGATCCGCCGGCAGCGCCCGATTGTTTTCTTTTTAAGACTTGACGAAAATAACTGGAATAATATAATTAAAAAGGGGCTGTTTAAACAACCGTCCCGTCTCTTTCATTCATCATTTCCGCCCCGCTCGGCGCGCCAGGGTCCGCGGCATCACCCGCTGCCAGATATCAGCTGTCTGCCTGCGGCTCTTCGCTAAGCGCCTGTCTGAGGCTGCGCATACTTCATCTTAATTTCTTTAATCGGGAGAGAGTAAGAATGCCAAAGTCAAAATTTGAATCGATCTATAAAGAACTTAAGAAAGATATTGAATCAGAAAAACTGCCCTATCAGTCGCTCATGCCCTCGGAAAATCAGCTGATTATCCGCTTCAGCTGCTCGCGCAACACAGTCCGCAGGGCCATCTCCATGCTGGCGGAGGAGGGATATGTCCAGCCGATGCACGGCAGGGGCGTACGCGTTATCTATACCAAGGGAACGCCCACCAGCTTCCTGATCGGAGGGATCGAGTCCTTCCACGAATCTGCGCAGCGCAATGCCATGGAGCATACAACCAGGCTGATCCGCTTTACGGAGCTGACTGCCGACGAACATGTATCCAGACGGACCGGATTTCCCGTCGGTACGGAACTTTACTTTATCCAGCGCGTCCGTTCTCTCGACGGAGATCCCTGCGTTTTTGACATCAACCTCTTTGACAAGACGCTGGTCCCGAACCTGACAAAGGAGATCTGCATTCACTCGATCTACGATTATATTGAGCAGGAGCTCGGCATGCAGATCGTCATGAGCAAGCGCCAGATTACGGTAGAACGCATCACCCAGATCGACGAAGACAATCTGGCACTCAACGGATATGACTGCCTGGCCGTTGTATCCGGACAGACCTTCAACTCGGAGGGTGTGATGTTTGAATATACGGAATCCCGGCATCGTCCGGACTATTTCTGTTTCCAGACGACCGCCCTGCGCCATCGCGAAAAGCCGGAAGATACCAGCGAGATGTAAGGCACAGTCAGGTTTTTATTAATTCCGCCCGACACAATTGCGCCCGGGCGTACGGCAGCTTCAGATGCGGGACTTCATCTGTGTGTCCGCGGCTCTGCGCTCCGCTTCGCCCGGCGTCCGTCAGAGGCTGCATACTTCATCGCGAAGATTTGAAGCCGGAAGCGGTCATCACATTACAGATCGATGTCCGTCGTTCTTTCAGCAGGGGCAGATATACGTTTTCATCTGTATGATGATAGTGAAATCCCAGTCTCTCCTGTGTCCGCCTTGACCGCTCGTTTCCATCATAATAGGAGCACCAGATCCGTTCCAGGCCCAGCGCATGAAACCCGTGGTCAAGCAGGGCTTTTGACGCCTCCGCGGCATATCCCCGGCCCCAGAAGGGTTCCGCCAGCCAGTAACCAAGCTCCGCCTCAACTCTGACACCGTCCGGCAGCCCAGCGCGCGCGTTTTCAGCGCCTTCCCGGGTTCTGCCGGAGTTTTCTTTCTTCTCCTCCGGTTCCGGAAGGTCCGGCATGCTGCAGCAGGTCGGATGAACACTTTTCCTCTCATCAAAATAACTGATCAGACTTCCATCTTCATCGGCCAGCCGGAAATTCGTAAGTCCTGCGCAGCCGACCGGCTCGCCGCTGTCCCTCCGGACGATGGCGTAGCACTCCGGCCGGTTCAGAACCTCCTTTATAACTTCCCGGCTCTCTTCCTCGCTTTTATGCGGCGCCCAGCCGGCGGAAAGCCCGATCTTCGGATTGGATGCCCACCTGTACAGGGCTGCCGCATCCTCCTCCAGCCAGGGGCGCAGGATCAGCCGCTCAGTCACCAGACAATTGTGTTCATTGAGCACCGCCCCCGTCAGCAGCCCGTCCCTGTAGACCAGCTTCAGGGAGAAGAAGGGAAAGGATCCGTACATGATAAGGGAGAGGAAGATCCGGTCCCCGACCCAGTGGGGAATCTTTGTCAGTTCACTGACCGGAAGCCATTCCAGAACCCCTTCGTCACAGCTTTTCAGACTGCCATGGAAATCAGTCGCGAGAAACAGGTGCATGTACTCTGTCTCATCGTCATCGGACTGGAAGGTGACGATGCCGCAGTATCGATACTTATCAATATAAAGTCCCGTCTCCTCACGCACTTCTCTTCTCATGCATTCTTCCGGACTCTCTCCCGGCTCAAACTTCCCGCCGACGCCGATCCATTTTCCGTGATTTATGTCCTTCTCTTTCCTGATCCTGTGAAGCATCAGGCAGGAATCTTCTTTCACTATGTAAACCAGAGATGTTTCTCTCATCATGCAGCTCCTTCCGTCCGAAAAACGGTTATTCTCTCCCCAGCAGCCTGCTGACAAGCCTGACGCAGTCCGCCGCATCCGTGGAATAACCGTCCGCCCCGATATCCCTGGCGTAGGTTTCCGTGACGGCAGCTCCGCCCACGATGATTTTCCCCTTATAATGCCGCTCTTTCGCCTCCCGGAGAACCTTTTTCATATTCACCATCGTAGTGGTCATCAGGGCAGACAGAGCAACCACCGCGGCGTCCTCTTTCAGAGCGGTATCGATAATCTCTTCAGCCGGGACATTTTTTCCAAGGTCGATCACTCTGTATCCATAATTCCGGAGCATCAGTGTCACCAGGTTTTTCCCGATATCATGCACGTCCCCTTCCACCGTTGCGATCACCACCAGAGCTGCCTCCTCTGTGCCGGAATCTCTGACAATCATGGGCTCCAGAAAAGCGATGGCCTCTTCCATAGCATTCGCGGAGGCAATCAGCTGAGGGAGAAAATACTCTTTGCGGTCAAAAAGTTCTCCTACCCGGTTGATCGCCGGAATCAGAATACGGTTGATGATTTCGCCGGCATCGGCCCCTCCGTCCGTCTCCCGCTTTGCAAGGTCCGTGATCCCATCTTTATTCCCTTCCAGAACTGCCTTAAAGAGCGGATGTCTCTCAGGATCCTCCGTTCCCGGAGCTGCCGCGGAAGCCATATCGCCGCCGGAAGTCACACTGCCGGAGGAAGTCCTGCGCCCGCCGGAAAGCGCCTGGCCGGAGGACGCCGCACTCCCGCCTGAAAGCACGTTGTCCGAAGATGCCATGCTCCGGCCGGAAGCTGCCGCGGTTCCTTTGCCGTCAGCCGGTGCGGTCCGTGCAGCCGTACCCGGAAGAGGCTTTCTTTCTGCATACTCCTGCATCCGGCGGATGTAGGCAAGATCGCTTCCCTCCCGGTTCATCAGAAGATCAGACGCCCCCGCTGTATTCATCAGCAGGTCCTGCATGGGGTTCGCGATCGCCAGGGTCAGTCCCTTAAGAATCGCCATGGACAGAAAGGCGGCGTTCACAAATCCTCTCTCGGGCAGGCCGAAGGAGATATTGGACAGGCCGCAGACAGTCGGAAGATCCCGCTTCCTGCAGAAAGAGATCGTCTCAAGGCAGTTCAGGGCGGCTTTCTTATCCGCACCGACAGTCGCCGCCAGTGCGTCCACAATCACATCCTCATGCCGGATCCCTGAATGCGCTGCCTTCTCCAATGCGTTCGAGAGCAGCTCATGCCTGGCTTCAGCCGTTTCCGGGATTCCCTCATCGGAGACAGGGAGCAGGATAAACATGGCGCCGTACTTCTGCGCTGTGCGGATCAGACTGCTGAATTTTGCTTCTTCGCAGGAAATGGAATTGATCAGGGCTCTCCCCGGGTAAATCCGCAGTGCGGCTTCCAGGACTTCCGGAAAACTGGAATCAATGCAGAGCGGCAGGTCCGTTACCAGAGACACTTCATTGATCACATTGATCATTGTCTGTTTCTCGTCGATTCCCCCGGTCCCGCAGTTCACATCGAGTATGGAGGCTCCGGCCTGCTCCTGCTCTCTGGCCATCTTCCGCACAAGGTCGAGGCGGCCTTCCCTGAGTTCCTTCTGAAGCGTTTTCTTTCCGGTCGGATTGATCCGTTCCCCGATAATCTTAAGGCTCTCTCCGGGTATGATCTCCACCGTCCTGCGTTCAGAGCAGATTACTCTCCTTCTTTCCTTTCTCACCGGAAGCGGCTGTACTCCCTGAAGCTTTCTGACAAGGGCGCGGATATGCTCCGGCGTCGTACCGCAGCAGCCCCCGATTACCCCTGCGCCGGCCCTGACCAGATCCAGGCAGCTTTCCGAAAAATCCTCCGGCGTCATCCGGTAAACCGTCCGGTCGCCTTCCAGTTCAGGGATTCCGGCATTGGGCTTTACGATAACCGGAATCTCCGAATAAGCATAGAAGCGCTCCGTCAGTTCCTTCATCCGGTCAGGACCCGCAGAACAGTTCAGGCCGACCGCGTCCGCTCCCAGTCCCTGCAGGGTGACGGGCACGCATTCGGGCGGCGTTCCGAATAGGCTCCTTCCATCGGATTCAAATGTAAGCGTCGCCATCACCGGAAGATCGCAGACCTCCCGCGCGGCGATGACAGCGGCCCGCGTCTCCTGAAGGCTCATCATCGTCTCCACAACCAGCAGATCCGCCCCCGCCTCGCTGAGGGCCCGGATCTGCTCCTTATAGATCTCCACCAGTTCCTCGAACTGCATGCTTCCGATCGGGCACAGCTGTCTCCCTGTCATCGTGATATCACCGGCAACGAATGCGCCTCCGGCAGCAGCCTGTCTGGAAAGACCCACAAGGGAAGCGTTCATCTCAGCAAGAGAGTCCTGCAGGCCATATTCCTGAAGCTTGATCCGGTTGGCGCCGAAAGTAGGAGCGTACAGAACCCTGCTTCCCGCTTCCACAAAAGCCTCCTGCAGACGGAGCAGGGCTTCCGGATGCTCCAGAATCCAGAGTTCCGGACATACCCCTGCCGGCATGCCTGCCTTCTGCAGATTCGTCCCGGTAGCACCGTCAAGAAACAAAAGACCTTCCCCTGTCAGCCTGCTGAATTCTTCTCTTGTCATTTCTTACATCCTTTTCATAAAACAATGCGCCTCCGGTTCCTGCGGTCACGGGGCGCAGCTGAACAGCTTCCTGCGTATCTATGACATGAAAATCCGCCGCAGGCCCGAAATTTCCGGCATTCACTGCATGCAAAGCTTCCTGCACTGCTTTACGGCATTTGCCGCCTGTCAGGGAAATCCATGTAACGGATGAACAGTTCCTCAAAACCGCTCTCATTCGCCAGAATCCGCTCTTCAGCCTGCTCGGCGATCTTTCTTATCCTTTCCGCGCCGGCTGATTCACACAGACTTTTCACGGCGCCTGCAAGCGAAGTATTCCCCGCCGGCAGGGCCTTCCGGGCCAGTTCTTCAGGGATCAGTCCGATCGCGGCAGCCTTCTGCGGATTCAGGAAAGTCCCGAACGCACCTGCCAGAAAAACCCTGTCGATCTTATCGCAGGAGAGTCCTTCCCTGTCCAGCAGAATCTCTATCCCTGCCCGGATGGCCGCCTTGGCCAGCTGCAGCTGTCGGATATCATCCTGTGTCATGCACACAGAACGGTCCCGGCCTGTCCCCGGGGCGTGATATTCCGTGTTCTCCCCCTGTACCGGAATACAGGGTATGCCGGCCCTGCGCTCACGGGCGGGCTCACTCTCATTCTTTCGCTGAGCAGCGGACTCACTCTCATCCTCTCCCTCTGCTAAGCTGCAGCTTCCGTCTCCCTGCAGAAGATATCCCGCAGTCCGGAGATCAAAGCCATGCTCTCTCAGATCCTCACGCAGCCGGCCTGTCCGGTCCATAAGGCCGGCTTCCAGCAGAGCCGCCGCCGTCTCTATGACTCCGCTCCCGCAGAAACCGATCGGGGCTTTTCCGCCGATTGTCCGCACCAGGACGGAGGAGCCCCGGATTTCAAGGCCGCAGACCGCTCCGGGTATGCTTCCCGTCCCGCAGGAAAGGTTTCCGCCCTCCAGCGCCGGTCCTGCCGCAGCCGAAGCGCAGCTGATCCTGCCGTCCCGGATCAGAGCCATCTCCCCATTTGTTCCGAGGTCCAGAAACAGAGTATTTCCTTTTCTCCTGTCCAGATCCAGGGCATAGATCCCCGCGGTGATATCCGCGCCGACATAGCTGCTGATCCCGCGCAGGATATGAACTTTCACTTTTCCGGAGTCTGATGCCCCGCCGGCTTCCACGTTTCCAAAGTCCGCTGCCCCGCCGGCTTCTTCATTTACAGATTCCGCTGCCTCGCCTGCTTCCTCTTTTCCTGATTCCGCTGACCCGCCGGTTTTCATGCCCCCGTACGCTTTCTCGGTCTGCTCTGCGCCTGCCCCGAAAAGACACTTCCAGGACAGTTCCTCACCTCCCAGCGTCAGAGGGCGGAAGGGATAAGTTCCCAGCCCGCCGCAGGGCAGCCCCAGGAGAAGATGGATCATGGCCGTATTGGCCGCTATCGTGATATCTCTGATATCCGCATAAGCTCCTCCTGCCCCGCTTCCGGATTCTGTTTTCCGGCAGAAGCCCTGCTCCCGCTCTCCGCCCGGGCCGTCTTTTTCCGGCAGTACCAGAGGGGACAGCAGCTCTTTTATGACTGTTCTGATGTCCTCCCTGACCATGCCCGACAGCCGGCTCAGTTCACCGCTCTCTGCAGCCTGGATCCTGCTGATTACATCCGCGCCATAGAGGCGCTGCCTGTTCAGAGCGGAAACCGTCCGCACCACTCTGCCTTCCTGTAAATCTGTCAGAGCAAGGGCGAGCGTTGTCGTACCAAGATCCACTGCGATCCCATACGGCCGGTCCGGCCGCAGGCGCTCCTGAGTCTCCTGTATCCCTTCCGGAATGCCGGCAGCTTTTTCCCTGCATTCCGATATCTCTCCGCCGGCAGCTGCCGCCGGAGACTGCATCCCTGTCAGGATCTCAAAGGCTTCTTCCCCATATTCCGGAATCTCGATACGGACAGGCGCCTTAAGCCTCTGCAGGCAGGCCAGTCTCCAGCCCTGGTCCAGCTCCTCTCCGGAAAAAATCTCTTTTTCTCTTGCCGAGGGAATCGACGGAGCAGATGCAGCGGCGATCCGGATGCGGCATTTCCCGCAGCTTCCGTTCCCGGCGCACAGAGCGGGAATCTGTATATTCTTTTTTCGTATGTACTGCAGGAGATTTTCTCCCGCCGGACAGACCAGCTGCATCTCAGTTCTCCATATAGAACTTTTCCGAAGTGCCGTCCTCGAAAGTCAGCTCCAGATAATGTCCGTCCGGATCGCTGCCGAAAACCGCGGACCGGACTTTTCTGTCCGAGATGACCTGCTCCTGCGCGCCGTCCCTGCCGGAAAGCTCCGTGCCGGATACAAGCCTGCGGTATTTGCGGAATACTTCATTCTGGGTGTCGCCGGTGACGACCTGCGAATAGTTCTGCATATTTACCATGGCGTAGTTTTTGACAATCCGGTTATTATCGGTCATCACCATGATATAGGCCGGCGCTCCGTCCACATTTATGATACTCGGGAAGGAAGCCAGATAGCCGTACTGCTGAAGTTCTCCGTCGGCGGCCGCCATGGCCGAGCTTTCGTCCGCACCTGCCAGTGTCATATACCTGACCCTGCCGGTCCTGCCGTTCACCATCAGCATTCCGATATCCGAATGATCGGCGCTGGTTGCGGATGTGACGCCGGTGTAGATCCATATATCCTTCTCGTCCGCCACATAGCCGAAATCGGAAACGCTGTAGCTTTCGCCGTCTTCATCCTCAAATTCACATTTTGTGGAAATCCTGCATCCTTTTTTACCGAAAACAGAATTCCAGAATCCGCCGCTCAGCATGCCGTAATTGTCAAATTTCTCACAGACATAATCTCCGTCAAATACAGTATCCACCCACTCGGGAACCTCCGGCAGTGCGTATCGCTGCGACTGTCCGGTGATGGCGTCAGTGAGAATGACTCCGATATTTTCCGGGTTCAGCAGGAACAGGCGGTGCCTGCGGATCTGCGTGATCCACCAGGGATTGCCGTCCTCATCGATTTCAAAATAGGTTTCCCCGAAAAGAAGCGTCGGGTACTGTTTCCGCAGATGCCTGCTGATATCCTGTGAAAAATAAGCCCCGGGCGTGTAGCGGATTCCGTTCTGCGTCCGTACAAGCTCCGCGGTTCCGGCGATCGGATCCACAATCAGATACCCCGGTGTGCCCGTGCCTCTGTTGTTCATATATTTGAACAGTCCATCGTAATCCACGGCAGCTGTCTTCTTTACCCTGCCCTTATAGGTGATCTGCGTATATTCGCCGTCCACGAACTGGCTGACCACATCTTCCAGGGAGCCGAGTTTTCTGGAACCGATCCGGGATGCCGTGGCTGTATCGATCAGCGCGATATCACTGACGGAATCCACCTGCGGCCTTGCCTCCTCAAATGTCGTCGTCTCGATCTCGCCGATAGCCGACGCGTAATTGCCGGCGTGAAAAACAGGCGAACAGAAAAGAAGCGCAAGCCCCAGAAGAAGCATTCCGCCCACGCCGAACAGGAAAGCCGTACTGATCCATCTCGCGGAACGGTATGGTACTCCTTTTCCGCTCCCCCGTCCTGACTTCCTGATCTGGCCAAAGCCGATCACCTTCTCCGTCCCGGCTTTTCCTCCCGGAATATCCCCCGCGCCTCTCCCGCCGGGAATCGCCGGAATCATCAGCAGCAGAGTCCCGAATACCAGAAACATCCCCCAGAAAGGAACTGAGGTCAGATTCAGCGGAACCAGAAGCACATACTCCGCGGCAAGAAGCAGAAGCAGCCACAAGGCCAGCGCAGTTCCTCTCATCTTCATACAATCACCCCCATATCATCAGACAGTTCTCCGCTCTCTCAGATGATTATCCCGTGCAGCCATCTGATCTTTTCTTCGATTCACAGCCCTCTCTCACAGCCTTCTGCCAGAGAGGCCGCGGGATGCAGCTGATCTTCTGCAGTTTACCATACTGTGCAGGATCTGAACAGCCAAAAGTCCTGAACAGGCCCTGCAGATATGGCCGCAGAATAAAGAAAGGCTCCCGCCTGTGTGGATTGATATCATCCGCAGAGGCAGGAGCCGTCTTTTTATTTGTTATTCACGGCCCTCCACACATCAGGCCGCACGCATATTCCGCCTGGCAGCTCTGCGTCCCTGCCGCCTGTTACTCAAGCGGAACTTCATCACTCAGGAGCTGGTTCAGCACATTCTGGCGCACCGCGGATACATTCGTATCACGGATCTTCTGCCTGAGCGGAAGTACGGAACGCGGCGAAACGGACAGTTCATCGATTCCGATGGACAGGAAGGTCTCTGTCAGTTCAAGATCCGCGCCGAGTTCTCCGCAGATGCCGACCCAGATTCCGTTCTTATGGGCATTGTCGCATACCATCTTCAGAAGGCGCAGCACCGCCGGATGATGCGGATTGAAGAATCTGCCCAGATCATTGTTCTGACGGTCGCAGGCCAGCGTATACTGGGTCAGGTCGTTGGTGCCGCAGGAGAAGAAGTCAACCAGTTTAGCCAGACGGTCGCTCATAACCGCGGCCGCGGGCGTCTCGATCATGATACCGATCTGCACATCATCGCTGTAGGGTTTGCCTTCCGCATCCAGCTCTTTCTTGACCAGTTCGCACATCTTGCGCGCCTCCTTGACTTCCCATACAGAAGTCACCATCGGGAACATGATGCAGAGCTTGCCGTATGCGGAAGCCCTGAACAGTGCGCGGAGCTGTGTCTTGAAGATCTCCGGTCTGTTTAAGCAGATACGCAGTGCGCGGTTGCCCAGTGCAGGGTTCTCTTCTCTGGGAAGCTGGAAATAATCGATCTGCTTATCCGCGCCGATATCCAGCGTACGGATGACAACTTCCTTACCGCCCATATCGGACAGAACCTTCTTATAAGCTTCAAACTGATATTCCTCGTCCGGATAATCATCACAGTTCAGATACAGGAACTCCGAACGGAAAAGTCCGATTCCGCCTCCGTCATTGTCCAGGACTGCATGTACATCTTCCGGATTGCCGATGTTGCAGAATACACGGATTCCCTGTCCGTCCTTCGTGACATTCTCTTTTCCCTTCAGCTGTTCCAGAAGCTTCTGTCTCTTCTTCTGCTCCTCAAGTTTGGTGAGCATATAAAGCCTGGTCTGTTCATCGGGATCAACCACTACATTTCCGTTGCTGCCGTCGATCACCACTTCCCTGCCCTCGAACTCGGGCTTCATCTGCCCGGCTACACCGACAATCGCCGGGATGCCCATCGTACGGGCAAGAATCGCGGTATGGCTGGAGCCGCTGCCGCCCTCGGTAACGAAACCGAGGATTTTTGACTTGTCGAGCTGTACGGTCTCGCTGGGAGCCAGATCGTCAGCAGCCAGAATAACCGGAACATCGGAATTAATCCCGCCCTGGACCACGCCGGTCAGAATATTGATGATACGGCCGGAAACATCCTTTACGTCGGCTGCGCGGGCCTGCATATAAGTATCTTCCATCTGCGCGAACATATCCGCGAACTGGGCAGCGATATCCGTCACGGCTGCTTCCGCGTTCAGCTTTTCTTCTTTGATCAGATTCTCAATGCCCTCTTCATAATCCAGATCTTCCGCCATCATCTGATGGGTCTCAAACAGGAGCGCAGCCTCATCTCCGGCTTCCGCCCTGGCCTTCTCCGCAAGTTCTCCGAGCTGCTCGATGGCTCTGGCCTGCGCTGCTTTAAAGCGGTCCCATTCCTCCGCCGCATTCTCAGTAATGAAACGGCGGATCGTATTCTCTGCCCGGTGATAATAATAAAGAGGTCCGATCGCAACTCCTGATGACACTCCCTTGCCCTGGATTGAAATCATATCAAATCTCTCCTTCCGTATGTTGTTTTATTTTGCGCCGAGTTCCATATCTTCAGAACTTCGCCGCTCAGAATCCCGTGATTTTGCCTGCGGATGCGAAACGTAACGAAATCAATGATTTCTGCGCTTCTCCAAGTTGTGGAAAGAGCGTAAAACCACGGCGCTGTCGCGGCAAAACAATCGTGTCAGCCGCGGCAGGTTTCTGGTTAAGTATACAATATTCGGAACACTCTGTAAATCTGCTTTTGTGAGTTTTAACAGGCCGTCTCGGATTCTTTCGTCATTCTGACCGGCAAATAGCGAAAAAACCGTTTATGCAGACCGCAGTTCCGGCACTGTCTCCACAGTTTCGCTTCCATGCGGAAAGTCTTGAAACACCGTTCTGAATTCATTATGATGATGGGAGGGTCAGAAACAGCTTTTCCTCCCGCTATGACAGAGGTAAATCTTCATACTGTGCCGGAGGCGGCAGTATTCACCCTGCGGCAGCTGCAGAACACGCGCAGGCATACGATGGTTCCCAGGCGCAGAAATCCATAAGAGGACATGACATGATCTCCATCAGCAGAAATTCCACTCACACAAGGGATATGACAGAAGGCTCCATCATAAAGCAGCTTCTTCTTTTTGCCGTTCCCCTGATGCTGGGCAACATTTTCCAGATGCTCTACAACACCGTCGATTCCATCGTGGTAGGAAACTTTGTCAGCAAGCAGGCGCTTGCCGCCGTAGGCTCCACAACGATGATCGTCAACATCATCGTCTTCTTTTTCAACGGCTTCTCGATCGGGGCAGGCGTCGTGATCAGCAGCTGTTTCGGCTCAAAAGATTCCAGGAAGCTTCACAGCGCGGTTGAAACCACCATGGCCGTAACCTTCCTTTTCTGTGTGCTGTTCACCATTCTCGGCGTCCTCTGGGTGAAACCCATGCTCTCGTTCATGCTGACTCCTGAAGACGTATTTGAGGACGCCACTGTCTACCTGACGATCTATCTGGCCGGCATCTCGGGGCTGCTGATCTACAATATGGGAAGCGGAATCCTTCGGGCGGTCGGCAATACCACGCTGCCCCTCCTTTTCCTGATACTGACCAGCGTCCTGAATATCATACTGGATCTCCTTTTTGTCCTGGGCTTTCATATGGGAATCGCGGGCGTTGCCTGGGCCACCATCCTTTCCCAGTTTGTATCCGCTTTTCTGACCCTTCTGCTTCTGACCTCAAGCCATGAGATCTACCGTCTTGTCTGGAAGGATCTCCACATAAACAGGGCAATCCTGAAGAGCATCTTCGCGGTGGGGCTTCCTGCGGGAATTCAGTCCGTTATCACCGCCTTTTCCAATACCTTCGTCCAGGCTTATATCAACTCCTTCGGGTCCAGCTGCATGGCCGGCTGGAGCTGCTACAACAAGCTGGACACCTTCATCATGCTGCCCATGTCCAGCATGGCCATGGCGTCCACCTCCTTTGTCAGCCAGAATATGGGCGCAAAAAAAGAGAGCCGGGCAAGACGCGGAACCTTTCTCTCCATTCTCCTGACTCTGCTGGTTACAGGCGGAATTGCCGCCGCTCTCTTTGTCTTCGCACCCGCCTCGATCGGCCTCTTTACGAAGGATCCTTCCGTCATCGAATTCGGCGTCCTTTTTATCCGGACGAACGTATTCTTCCTGCTGGCAAACTGTGTCAACCATGTTCTCGCGGGAGCGCTCAGGGGCAGCGGTGATTCGGCAGGCCCCATGTTCATCATGATCCTCTCCTTTGTGGTCATCCGTCAGATATATCTGTTTTTCATCACCCGATTTGTGGCAAATACGCCCCGCCTGGTCGGATTCGGCTATCCGGTCGGCTGGGTCTGCTGCTGCGTGATTGAGCTTGCATATTATTATTTCCGCAATATCCGGAAAAGCAATGCCTGAAAATGCCGCGTCTCCTGCAGAAAGAATTGCTGTAAAAAAGAATTGCTGTAAAAGAAACCGCCGGAAGTCTGTTTCCGGCGGTTTCGGATTGTTCTGTAAAAACCAGGCTTTTCAGCGGTTGTTTTCATAGGAGAAGACCGGGCGTCCTCCCTCAAAAGGCACCTCCATCAGATAAGTATGCCGGTTGATGTCGTACAGCGGATCTCCGATAATCTCATCGTACTGCCTCGCGTGATAAGAAGTAAGAAGCTTCCCTTCCTCATCCGTGAAGAAGGTATTGTGCCCGGGACCGTACAGTCCGTGCTCTTCGCTTGTCTGAAGCACGGGCATGCGCTCCTTTTTCCAGGCATGGGGATCCAGTATCTCCGCGTCGGCGTCGATGCTCAGCATGCCCATACAGTAGCAGGCTCCGGTCGCGCTGGCGGAAAAAGTGACAAAGATCCGGTCTTCCGTCTTCAATACAGCGGGGCCTTCATTGACCCAGAAATCAACCCGCTCCCAGTCATAATCCGGGGTGGTAAGCAGAACCTGTGCGGACTTCATGACCGTCGGGCTCTTAAGCTCGGCGATATAAAGGCTCGAAATCTTCTTCCCCTGGTTGACCTTCTCCGCCCAGATCGTATACAGGTGACCGCGGTGCTCAAACACAGTCATATCCAGGGAAAAATCATTAAAGCAGAAGTCATCCGCCCGCTCAAGCATACCCATCTCCGTCCAGGGATCCTTCATCGGATCGCTGCCCTCACACCTGAGGGCATAAGGCCGGATCGCCCAGATGTCATCTTTATCGCCGCCGGCAAAGTAGATATACCAGTTCCCGTCCAGGAAATGCAGCTCCGGAGCCCAGATATGGATACTCATAATCCCTGATTCATGCCTGGTCCAGATGGTCTGCTCCTCCGCAGTCCTGAGACCTTCCAGCGTTTCGGAATGCCGCAGGACGATTTTATCATAGGCCGGTACAGACGCGGTAAAATAAAAACTTCCGTCCGGCGCATGTAGAATATAAGGATCCGCCCTCTGTTCAATAAAGGGGCGATTATAATCTGTCTTTCTGTAATTTTCCGCGTTCATCCTGCTCTCACTCCTCCGAAAACACATGTTTACTCTGACATATTTCTGACCTGCGCCGGCTCATACCGGCACTTTCATCACAGCCCTCAGTTCCATTTTTTATAGGGACATCTGCCCCCTTTAAGGGCTGCCCGCAGTTCCACATAACAGCCGCAGGCACGGCAGGTTCCGCTTTCCAGGTAATCACAGACCCTGCAGGCGGCAAGCCTGCGCTCCTTCACCTGATCGGAGGCTTTCTCTGAAGCTTTCATCAGCTCCGTCACCCGGAGGATGTTCTTTCTGTAAGCCTCCTCATCGATCTCGCTCAGCAGACACCTCAGGCAGGGCCGGCGGCTTTCGCTTTCATTCATAGGATATCCATCTCCCGGCAGAATCTCTCTGCCCGCCAGGCAGTATGCCGGGCCTTTCTGACTTCGCCGCAGTCCGTTCCTGCAGACGGCATGTCCGGCTCCTTTACGTTACTCTCTTCACGGCCGTCCGCACAGCAGGCTGCAGCTGCCGCCGGCAGGACTGCCCGTATTACCGGCTTTTTATGCATCGGGACAGCCCCGGCCATCTCCCGGCCCAGGGCTGTCCCGCATCATTTACGGTCTCACCGTAACACTGTAGCTTCTCTCGAGACTGGTCTCACCGCTCTGAATCACTGCGGTCAGATCAACCTTCGTCTTCTCTGCCGGAGCCAGAATCTGTCCGTCCGCGGACAGCAGATTCTCATCCGAACAGGTCCAGGTCAGCTCACAGCCCATGAATTCCGACGGAAGCGTTCCGTGCTCCTTTACCGCATCCACGATTACCTTTTTCAGGGCCTCGGCTGCCATTCCGGTCACCATCTCACCGCCGGCCGTATCCGCCGCGCTGCCCCAGACACAGGTATTGTCATCGCCGATGGCTGTAAAAGTCATCACCGCGTCCGGTTCTGTATTTTCCTTATGCTGCCGGAAAAAGATTCCATGATAGCTGACCCCGTCAAGCTCCATGGTCAGATAGTCATAGCCCCTTCCGGAATCGCTCTTCTCCCAGCTTCCGCTGACGCTGCCGGATACGCTGCCGTCCTCATTCAGGGTGACCAGCTGCGTTTCCAGCATGTCTCCGCTGCTCTTGCTGCCATGATTGATAAATTCATAAGTTCCAAGCACTTCCTGAACATCATAATTCTCCGGCTGTTCCCCTCTGTACTCATATACAGCGGTCACCGGCCAGCCCTCCTCATTCAGGAACTGCTGATGAACTCTGACCTCGTGCGCCTCAAGCTGCGGCTTGATATCAAAACGCTGGTGGTAAACCAGGTAGCGGCTGCCGTCTGATGCATTCAGCTGGGAATTGTGTCCCGCCGCTCTCTTTCCGATCTGATCATAGAAACAGTAATTCCCGATCAGCTTGATCCCGTACCTGTCCCCGTTTGACTTATTGTCCGCCGCGTTGTTGCCGGCTGCATCCAGATAGGGCCCGGTTACGTTCTCCGAGCGGAACAGGCGCATATTGTAGCCGCCCTCCGCCATAAGCCCGCCATAAGTGCAGTAGAGATAATAATAGCCGCTCTCCGGATCCCAGGAGATATAGGGGCCTTCTCCGGACTGATGATCCCCGCCGATCAGATGGACGCCGAAATAGCGGTCCACAAAATTGCCTGACAGCTCATCCGTTCCGTCTGTTCCGGGATAAATCGCCTTGCCGGTCTCTCTGTCCAGTTCCAGGAGGAACATGCCTCCGGACCAGGAACCGTAAGCCATGTAGAGTTTCTCCCCGGATGCATCGAAGAACACATTCGGGTCGATCGCGTTCGGCGCATAGGTATGATTCCAGCTTCCGTCCGCGTTGAACCAGTTGTCGCTGACCTCATCGATGCCGCCGCCGGAAGCCCCCAGCTCCGTCAGCTCCTTCAGATTCAGATAATCATTGTCCCAGCTGGTATCCCTGCTGCTCTTCCCGTCAAACTCTCCGTTCTTCGTGAAACCGGAATAGACGATGGTATCCCCGTAGACATAATCACCCCTGAGTTCCTTTGCCGTCAGGAAGGCGATGCAGGATCTTCTCCAGGTGGAGGAACAGCACAGATAGAGCATATAGGCGCCCGTATCCCCGTCGTCCCATACATAGTAGGGATTCCAGATCAGATCCGGTGCCCAGACGGCATATCCGTTTCCGCTGCAGTCCCCGTCGTCAAAACCGGCCCAGCGGAAAGGCTCTTCCAGCATGGTCTGGAGATCGCCGTAGAAGGGCAGTCCTTTTCCGTTTCCGTAATCAAAATTCAGCTGCTTCCATTCGATCAGATCCTCTGAGGAGGCCGATGCCGTATGGGAGCCGACCACATAGAAAGTTCCGTCCGCGTCCTCAAAAACAGATGGATCATGTACGCAGACATGCACCGGTTTTTTCAGTTCCGCCGCGGAAGCTGTATCCGCCTCCGTTTCAGCCGCGGTTGCCATATCCGCTTCCGTTTCAGCCGCGGTCGACGTATCCGCTTCCGTTTCGGCTGCAATGGCCGTATCCGCTTCTGTCTCAGCTGCGGCAGCGGCACACGGCAGAGCGAGCAGGCTCAGCACAAGTCCGGCAGCAAGCAGTTTCTTCTTCATAGAATTCTTATTCCTCCAGGGTGATATGCAGCACGCTGCAGGCCGGGATCGTAAATTCCAGATTGCCATCCTTGATTGCCAGGTCATATTCTCTGGAAGCTACCGTATCCGGAGCCTCAAAGGTATTTTTGTCTCTCATCGCGCCGGTCAGAATCCGGCCGGATACTTTTTTGCCATTGAATCCCGTAATCTGCGTCCGGACGGGATAGGCTTCCGTGAGGGACAGATTGCCGAGCGTAAGCTGCAGTTTCCCGTCAGCACTGACCGAAGCAGACTCGGACAGATTCGGAACCATCCACTCTTCTTCCTCCCCGATCATCTCCGTCTCGATCCGGCTCTCCACCAGCTGCGCATCCTGATGCTCCTTAAAGAGGTCAAAGACATGCCAGGTCGGTGTCTTCACCATCTGCGGCCCCTCGGTCAGGAGCACGGACTGAAGGACATTGACCATCTGGGCGATGCAGGCCATCTTTACCCGGTCGGAATACTTGTTGAAGATATTCAGGTTCAGGCAGGCAACCAGGGCGTCGCGCATGGTATTCTGCTGATAGAGGAATCCCGGGTTGGTTCCCGGCTCTACGTTATACCAGGTTCCCCACTCATCCACAATCAGGCCGAGCTTTTTCTTCGGATCATACTGGTCCATGATGGCACTGTGCATCCGGATCAGATCTTCCATATACAGGGTCTTGGCCAGGGTCTTGTACCAGGTCTTCTCATCAAAGTCCGTCGCGCTCCCCTTGTTCTCCCAGCCGTCCGGATGGGTATAATAATGGAGGGACAGTCCGTCCGCGTTGCCGTGGAATCTCGCCTCGCAGTGACGGAACAGGGTCTTCATGACGCCTTCTGTCCATTCTGTATCAGCCACATTGGGCCCGCAGGCAATTCTCCGGATAAAGGATGAGTTGTCAATCCCCTGCTCCATCCCGTTTCCGGCATGATACTGGCGCACATAGGTCTGGTAACGGCGGTACTCATTCGCGTAAAACTCCGGAGTCATATTGCCGCCGCAGCCCCAGTTTTCATTTCCTACGCCGAAGAAATCAACCTTCCAGGCTTCCGGATGTCCGTTTTTCGCGCGCAGGTCCGCCATGGGGGAGACGCCCTCGAAGGTCATGTACTCAACCCATTCCGACATCTCCTGCACGGTCCCGCTGCCCAGATTGCCGTTGACATAAGTCTCGCAGCCCAGCTGCCTGCAGAGTTCCATATACTCATGCGTGCCGAAGCTGTTGTCCTCCACAACGCCGCCCCAGTGGGTATTGATCATTTTCTTGCGGCTTTCCTTCGGACCGATGCCGTCCTTCCAGTGGTACTCATCCGCGAAGCATCCCCCCGGCCAGCGCAGAACCGGAACTTTGATCTCCTTCAGAGCCTCAACGACGTCGCAGCGCATACCGTTCACGTTCGGTATATCGGAGTTTTCACCCACATAGATGCCCTCATAGATGCAGCGTCCGAGATGCTCCGAAAAATGGCCGTATATTTCTTTATTGATCTTGCTTTTTCTGTCTGCCGCATTGATATAATAATTTGTCATTTTCCTCTTCCTTCTAACGTTACGTTTCACGGCCCCACACATCGGGCCGCCCGCATATTCCACTCGTCAGCCCTTTACAGCACCGGCTGTCATGCCGTCGATCAGATACTTCTGGAAAATCAGGTAAATCGCCAGGATCGGGATGATACCGAACATGGAGCCGGCGATCAGCAGGTCATAGTTGTTGCCGTAAGGAGTAAGAAGGGTATTTAAACCGATCTGCAGCGTGAACTTATTGGTATCACGGAATACAAGCATGGGCCAGAGCATATTGTTCCAGGAACCCATCGCGCAGAGGATGGCCATGGAGGCAAATGCCGGCTTGGTGATCGGCATCATGATCCTGACGGAAATGCCGTACTCTGTGCAGCCGTCGATCCGGGCCGCGTCCAGCAGTTCCATCGGCAGTCCCTGCATATACTGGCGGAAGAAGAAAATCGTCGAGGCAGCGCACAGTCCGGGCAGAATAACGCCGGCTCTGGTGTTGATGATATGCAGTGTGGTTACTTCCTGGTAGAGCGGAAGCATCAGGATCTCAAAAGGTACGCACATGGTAGCGATAACCATGAAGAAAAGGAATCCCTGAAGCCTGAACTTGTACATGGTCAGTCCATAGGCTACGAAGTAGCAGACCAGGAGGGTCAGCACAACAGTAAGAATGGTAAGAATCAGGGAATTCTTATACCACATGAAATACTTGGCGGAATCGATCTTACTGTTGCCGCCGCCAAGGCCGAACAGATACAGATAGTTGTCCAGGGTCATCGTCCTGAAGTCCCAGTTGATGGCCAGACCGTTCTGAACCAGCTCACGTCCCGGACGGAAGGATGCCAGAAGACCTGCCAGCAGAGGGAAGGCGATAAAGAAACACAGAACCGCAAAGAGGAGAGTCGCAAGGAAGGACAAACCTCTGTGGTTTGCTTCCATGGTTTTGCTGTTATTCTTATTCACTGCCATATCACGATTCCTCCCTCTTAAACGTACCGGTCGCAATCAGCTGCACGACATTGATTGCCAGGGCGATCACCATGAGAACCATACCGACCGCGCAGGCGTAGCCCAGGTCATTCTTCTCGATACCTCTCTTATAGAGATATCCGACGATCGTAAGACCGATATTCTTCGGCGAAGAGTTGCCGTTCCACAGCATGAAGCTTTCCAGGAACATGGACAGACCCGCGTACACGGAGATCGTAATAACATAAATGGTTGTAGGCTTGATCAGCGGCAGGGTCAGATACCAGAACTTCTGCCTTGCGTTGGCGCCGTCTATATCCGCGGATTCATAGATGGAGTTGTCGATGGCTTTCAGTCCGGAGACAAAGTAAAGCATGTTGACGCCTGTCCATCTCCACATGCACAGAAGCAGAAGCGCGATCCAGGCCGTCCATTTTGTCTTCAGCCAGGCGATCGGCATGCGGCCGAGGGCGGTCATCAGCTGGTTCATCTGGCTTCCGTCCGATTCAGAGAACATCATACGGAAAAGCATACCGGAGATAACAACTGAGGTAAGGGCCGGAATATACATGATGACCTTCCATACGCCCCTGGCCTTTGTCAGGCGGCTTTCCAGGAGCACTGCCAGAACCAGCGGAATGGGAATCATCAGAACCAGGGTCAGAGCCATGTACTCCACACTGTTCAGAACAGCAGTCCGGAAGAATTTATCGTGAGCAAGCTTTACATAATGGGAAACACCCACAAAGGTCCTGCTCCCGAAACTGATATCCTGGAAGCTCATGACGATGCCGCTGACCAGAGGATAAGCCCAGAAAATCACCAGGCTCAGAATAAATGGCAGTACGAATACAAAGGGCGCCACCTTCTGAGAATAAAAGAGCTTTTTAAACTTTTGCATATCCAATGTTCTCCTTAAATTACCGGAACTATTAAGGAAAAGGGGCCTGGGAATGCGATTCCCGGGCCCCCCTCATCCATTCATTATTCAGTTTTTCTCAGGGGGAGGCAGAGAACGCTTCCCTCTCCTCCTGTACAGAACAGATACTGTGGATCTGACCGGATTACATCAGCTCCATCTCAAGGTATTCCTGGCACTCCGCCAGTGCTTCGTCGATATCCATGCCGTCCTCGAAGACCTCGTTCAGGGTCGTGGTGCACATGTAATCATTCAGAGTCGGAGAAACCTTGGTTGAATAGATGGTTCCGATGGCGTCGTCGTTCGCGATCTGCCGAAGAACCTCATACGGCTTGCAGCGGAAGAAGGTGTTGTAAGGATTGCTCTCGTCAAACGCGAACTCATCATCAAACCACAGCGCGGAATTGCAGACGTCAAATCCAAGAACGCTCCAGATATAGGACTCGCCTTCCTCGGACAGCTTCGCCCATGCAAGGAACTCAGCGGCAAGCGCCGGATCCGCGCTCTGCTCGGTGACAACCGTACCGGTTCCGCCGATACCTACGGAGTACTTCTGGCCTTCTTCAAATACCGGGATCGTGGTGATGTCGTACTTGCCTTCCATCTCCGGCATATAGTTGGTGAAGCGGCTCATGTACCACATTGCCTTCGGGAAGGAAGCGATCTTGCCTTCGGAGACGTTCTTGAAGCCGGCCTCAAGGTCAACATGTCCGTCAGTGGAGATCATGGCGATGCCGTCATCCAGCCACTGCTTCTGCATGGTCATCATCTTCTTGACAGATTCAAGCTCGACATTCGGCTCGCCGTCCGGGCCGCCGGTCCAGTCATCGCCGTACTCAGCCATGGCAATCCACATCCAGTCAACTCCGCCGGTATCAACGCTGGTCAGGAAAACTTCGCCGTTGGAAGCTTCTTTCAGCTGCTCGCCGAGCGCGGTGTAATCATCCCAGGTCTTGACTGACTTGTAATCCAGTCCGTAGCTCTCAAGCAGTTCCGCGTTCCAGTACATAACGGAAGCGCCTACGTGGGTCGGAACACCGATGCGGGTTCCGTCAGCCCTGGAATAGACATCCAGACGGGACTGTACGCAGTCGGCTTCATACGGAGCCAGCGCATCATTCAGGGCATAGAGCGGTGTGTCGTCGCCGGTGTAGTTCGGGAACTGTCCGATCTCAACGTCGCACATATCCGGAGCGCCGCTGCCGGCCTGCAGGGACATCATCAGCTTGTTGTGCATGTCCGAATACGGATAGGTGCTGAAGGTAACATTCAGCTGCTTGTCCGGATTCTGCTCGTTCCACAGCTCGACCATCTTTCCGTAGAACTCGTTGTGAGCGTCTACGAATGACCACATCTCAAAATGGGTTCCGTCTTCCGGTCCTACAGTTGTGACTGCAGTTGCCTCGCCTTCTTCTGCCATAGCAGCGAAGGGCATCGCTGCCATAACAGCAGCAGCCATAGCGACACTAAGCCATGTCTTCTTCATCTTGCTTCTTCCTCCTGATTGAGTGCTTGTCCGTTCCGGACAAGTGTTTACTGTCTCGCTCTACAGTTACATCCGCCGCAGGAGCGCGGCTTCTTTATGGCTACACTATAGACCCGTTCCCCTTTGATGTCAATAGTGAGAATCAAAATATTTTAGGTTTTTCTATATCATTAATTCACATTTGAATGTTATGCACAATTTAATGCCTTTGTTTTTGTGCATTATTACCATATAAAAAATTATATTTTAATTTTGTCTAAAATTATCATTTATAATTTAAAATAATCGTGCTAGGATAATGAAAACCTTCAGCAAACCTCGC
>OCTX012261454.1_pt1 | contig 22514 bp, 22 predicted proteins | sample 1539691 | NCBI WGS metagenome assembly OCTX01 (sample SAMN02144231, study PRJEB22623) | gut metagenome | biome: sheep rumen | host: Ovis aries | place: New Zealand
TGTGTATGCATACATATCTACTTGAAGATTTTGCCTCCGACAAAAAAGATTTTTGGGATACGATTTGGGATATAAAATAAGAAAACCGCCCCTGAATATGTTCAGAAGCGGATTTCTGTGGAGGTAGTCGGATTCGAATCACAGTATGATTAGGTATAAAATGTGCTTTATGTCGTTGATATACAGACTAATAAATATTATTCGGTTTTGAATAGTGTATTTGGATTTACCGAGTTTTCTGCGTAAATTTACGCGTAAATTAAATACGCAGAATATGGCCGTCAAATTCTATCTGGACAAACGTCCCAGCAAAATATCAAAAGAGTATCCCATCCGGGTGTCGGTTTGCATCAAGGGGACTACTTTGATCTCCACTATTGGGTATAGCGTCGACAAAAAGGTTTTCGAGGCAGGCCGTATAAACAAGAAGAACTACAAGAACGCCAAGGGTGTCACAGCCAAGGAACTGAATGCAAAGCTGTCTGGGTTGGAGTCCCATTTCGCCACCTATGATCTTGAGACGAAAAGCAAGCCAACCAAAGAAGAACTGAAGCGCCAGATTTCTCTGGTACTGATGGGTAAGGGAGAAGAACAGGAGGCCATCGAAGCGGCAACGCCTCAACAGCCATCCATCTTCGAGTACCTGGAGGAATTCAAGAAAGAACAGAGCCTTGCCAATGAGTGGGCCTATGGAACCTTGCAGTGCTGGAAGACCTTCGGGAATCACCTCAAGGATTTCAATGCAAGTGTTACTCTGGACGACTTTGACGAATTCGGCATCACCAATTTCATAGTCTATCTGCGTGGCACACTCAACATGGAGGAGAAGACCGTCCAGAAGCAATACTCCAACTTGAAGTGGTTCCTCAACTGGGCCATACGCAAGGGATACACGAAGCAAGACTTCATCAACCGGTATAAAGCCAAGTTCAAGGTATTGGAGAAGCCGGTCATCTTCCTCACCAAAGAGGAACTGCTCAAACTATACAACTATCAGATCCCGGCCAACGGAAAGGAAGTAGACCTTGTTGACCGGAATGGCAACGAGTACAAGAAGACTATCCACGATGCCAGCGGCCTTGCCAAGACCAGGGACCTTTTCTGCTTCTGCGCTTTCACCTCTCTCCGGTACTCCGATATGGCTAATCTCAAGCGCCACGACATTCGCGATGGCATCCTCTATATCACAACGCAGAAGACTAATGACCGGATTCCCATCGAGCTGAACGCCTTTGCCAAAGAGATCCTGAACAAGTATAAGAAGGAAAAGTATGACAATGACCTGGCTCTCCCTGTCATCAGCAACCAAAAGATGAACAAATACCTGAAGGTTCTGGGAGAATTGTGCGGATTCAACGACCCCATAACCCGGGTATGCTTCCGCGGAGGAAAACGTGTAGAGGAGACATACCCCAAGTATGAGATGATAGGCACCCATGCCGGCAGGCGCACATTCATCTGCTTTGCCCTCTCCAGCGGGATTCCGCCGCAAGTTGTGATGAAGTGGACCGGCCACTCAGACTACTCCGCCATGAAACCCTACATCGACATTGCCGAAAAGACAAAAGCCAATGCGATGAGCCTCTTTGAAATGGAGTTGAAGAAATAACGACTCATCCTGCAAGTATTCTCTGATGCTTCATCTATTATTTCGTCGCCCCTCAAGTGTTGATGAGCACGCTTTCAAATGGGATATGAATAGGTATATATCATGATATCATCAAATACAGTTGTAGAATTGTCGTTTAGTAGATATCTTTGTATTATTGATTTGAATAACGAAACTTCTTTGTATATATAGGATAATATGTCTCAGAAAACTATCAACAGTAAAAGTGTATTAAGAGGCTTTTTCTTATTATTCACCTCTATTTGCACGATTCTTAGTTTCTTATACATCATTCTTGGCAGCGAGGAATGGACTGAATACGTAGCATACTATTTTATTGTCTCTTTCGCCATCTTCCTCGTGCTTGTCGTTACGCTTTTAGGAATGTTCTTGTTCAGGCTTGAACCCGGTATTAAAGACGGGCGCTACCTATTGCTCCTTGTCCCTACTGCTCTGTTTCTTGGAAGTGGATTCCTTTATTTCAAAGAGTATAACCCCACCAATAGATGGGGATTGATTTTTCTGACAGTAGGCTTAGCCATCTCAGTCATTATCATTATTTTGACATTATTTTCATGGAGCACCAGAATTTTTACTTCCAGTGAGGGTAAGGATTATATTGTTAATAGCGTTTCCAGCAAGCTTGTACGACTAGGAAATAATCAATATGAATACGATGTTTACAAGGATATCCAATCACGGGTCCCTGTTTTAACTGCGTTGGATACAAGGTTTAAATGGACTGGTGATATAATTGATCCCAACACAGTTAAGGTGACATCAGTTACACACGATACAGAGAAAATAAGGGTAGACGATGAAGGATATGACACTATACGTTTGCTCTTCAAAGTTCCACTATATTATAAACAAGCTTTTACTTGCCACTATAAGATATCGAACCTCACAGACAAAACAACCCCGGCGGAGCAATACCTTTCTCATATGGTTAAAAGTAACGAAACAATTTCCCTTATATGCTTCGATGTACTATTGAAAGATGTTGATGCCAATTATAATAAAGAAGCAGTGTTACAAAAGAAAAAATCATCGGCACCTCCCGGAGCAAAATACCAAGAACTAAGGAAGATTCCTTTCGATCCAAATTCTAAGTCCTATCATTGCGACTGCTCGAATCCTGATTCCGGATACGATTACCGACTTTATTGGGGAGATTAAGTATCAATTAGGCTCTTAATTATCCCATTGGCATGTTTATTGTCAAAATAATTTGCAGTTCCATTAATAATAAGTATATTTGTAGTCACTAACATAAATAGTTAGATTTTTATGGGCGATCCTGGCTAACACACAAGGAAGACGATAATGGCAAATAGAACAACACTATTCGGTGTTTTCTCACATTATCTCGGCAAGAATTACTACATCCCCTTTATGGGCCCGGTATGATTTCTCCCCAACACCTCCCAATAGATGCGTGGGGAGATTTATTGTAACTGCCAATCATGCTTGTTTTCCTCCTTAACATCAAGTAGTAGCATATAACGACAATATGGCGCTTGCCCGCTGATATTGGCTGCGGAATCCTGGGTATAATGGACATTTTCGGTTGGTGAAACACCGTATAACGATTTGATATAATGATAATTACAACTACTTTTATGGAATGCGTTTCATTAAAGTAGTGATATGTCAATAATAAGGCGGCGTCAAAGGTGCCCAAAATGCGGATCTTTAGACATTATATCCTGGGGTATTCGTGGTAATCATCATCGATATCGTTGTAACAACTGCAGCACTTGTTTTACCACACATCGAGAAGATGTAAGTAAGAACAATCGATTCGTCTGGTTCCGCAAGTGGGTTCTCGGTAAACAATCCATATCTGACATTGCAGCTGAAAGCGGTTATAGTGAACGTCAGCTCCGCAGGTGGTTTGCAGAATATCTAGATAATGTGCCCTCCTGGGCCATCCGCAGGCGCTCTGGATTGCACATGTTGATAGATGGAACGTGGCTTGACAGCAATCATTGTGTAATAGTGTATAGGGATGCAGATAATAAGTCTACGCTATTCTATCGCTTTGCATCCGATGAGAATCAGGATGAAATAACCAAGGATCTTGAAGCGTTCAAAGCAATGAAGTTAAAGATATCCAGCTTCACAACTGACGGCGCCGATTCAATTATACGTGCAATCAAGTATGCATACCCACATAAGACTAGGCAACGATGCATTGTGCACATTGAGCGGGAATGCCTAAGTTGGCTTACTCAGCACCCTAAATCAAGCGGAGGCATTCTTCTTCGACGCCTGGTCTGTCAAATATCACATATAAAAACAAATAACGATAAATTATTCTGGATAAAGGAGTTGAATAAGTGGTATGAGGACTATGAAGAGTATCTTTCGCAGAAAACCGTCAATAAAGAAACCGGAGAAATAACCTATACTCATGACTCTTTACGAAGAGCCTACATCCACTTACATCGGGCCTTGCCGAATATGTTTAAATATATCGATGATCCAGGTATCCCCAATAATACAAATAGCCTCGAGTCCTTCTTTGGGCACTTAAAAGATAACTTAAGAATACACCGAGGGTTGTCTCTACAACATCGGGAAAACTTCATTAAATGGTACCTGAACTTTGCAAACGAAAAGAAAAAGTTGGAGGGGTGACGCCGCCGGAATATTGGATCTCCGGCGGCTACGGCTCGCCGCTGCGGGGAGCTCGCCTCAAGGGCTCTCCTCGCGGCGGCCGTCACCAACCACTTTTGTCCGAGTCACCAACCGTTTTTGTCCACATTACCGAATCCTGTCTCGGAATCCAGCAGAATACACATCGCCTGAATCTGGAATCTCTCGCTACTGAGGTTCCAGATTTCCGTATACTCCGGGATGGTGATGGTCATGCGCTGCGAACAATCCCCTTCTGCCAGGAATCCTCGCATTCCCCTGACACCATATCCTTTGCCGGGATCAGTGAGTCGTATGCGGGCATACAGACGATAACGCTCCGGCTGGGCATACTGAGAGACGTGCGCATCAACAGTAAGGCATAACGTCTCAGTCTCAGCAGTAGCGCGGTCAAACGTCACCAAAAATGGCGGAGGCATCAGGAAAGGATGGGCCACCGGTGTATGTTCATCTTCCATCAGAGCGAAGCCGTGGTATGCTGACATGAACAGGTTATTCCCTGAGATATGAGACTTGTGGTCATAGGGCGGCCGATGGGATTCTGCCCCGGTCTCATAAGAATTCCACAACCTCTGCGTCTCCGAGTCCAGGGATGCCCATGCCGCCATTGCTCTCCGGTGTATGGCCAGGTGCTCCAGCTGTGCTGGTGTACCCGGATACCGAGGCTTCACCCTCCTCTTGGTGTAGCAGCGCCCGTTCCTATGATAAAAAGTAACCTCGCCTGCAGAACCGTAAGCGTCAGACAGGAGTATGGAGGGTCTGAACAGGGGCATACCTTATACTTGTACTTTTGGGCAGGGCAATAGCAAATAAGTACCTTCTCAGGTATAACAAAGATAATCAAAATCAGCGACTTAATCAAGCGCCATAGTACCCGCAGCGGCAAACGTCGCTGCACCCTTGTTGTATATTTACGCCTTTTACCGCACATTCAGGCGGGTGATGTCGGTTCTTTTCCTGATGGTGCTAAAGCGTGAGTCCCTTGAAGGCGTTGGTGGTTTGGAGTCTCTGGTGCTGGGGTGTCGTGGGTGGGCAGAGTCTCCAAACCACCAATGGCGCGGAACGAAGTGGAGCGTGGCCCCGGAGGCGGTCTGGAAGCGAAAGGGGCGGCGGGCTCTGGAGCGCCGCTCCAGGGAGACTACAGGCTCCCTGGAGCAGCGGAAGAGACCGGCGCGAAGGGGTGACAGACGGCCTCCGGGGCCTGGGCCGGGATGGCCCATGACAAGGCTGGATCGAAGGATTCCGGTGATATCAACGCACTGACGGTTCTCTCCGGCGCAGTCTGTGGCTGACAGCGTGGAAGGGTGGCAAGGGCGAAGGTCTTGATGCCCTGGAACTATGACTGGCACAGTCTGCGCCAGCGGGCCGAAGGGCCGCTTCCTGGATGCCCGGAACACTTCTGGCGGGATTCTTCCCGGCAGAAGTGTGGAGGAATAGCAGCCAGGTTAAACTTATTACCTTGGAGGAACAGTGCCAAATATGGACTGGCCCGCTCGTCGGGACAGTTGATATTTGGTACTGGGCCGACCCGCAGCTGTGCTGCACGCGGCGGCAGGAAGATTACCCCGGGGCGAGAGATATCGGTCTCTTTCCTCTCCTCCCTTGATACGGGCGTGCATCTTGTGGGCGGGGACCCGCAAGATGCGGAGTTTTGCGACGGGTCAGGGCCGGGGATGGCCCTGGAACAAAACTCCTTTTCTGCCGCCGCGCCGACCGGACGGGTGGGATTGGTTCCTTCGAAGGTAGGACGGAGCTCCTTAACATAATCCGGATTGTGTGCGAAGCGGAAACAAGCGCCGCGAGCGGCGACTTGTTACACAATCCCGATGGATTATGTTATGGCGCGGATTCTCAGGCACTGACGGTGGTTCGAAGGGAATCGGCCGGGCGATATTCTCTCCCCTGTGGGGAGCCGGAGGGGCATAAACCAGCAAGAGTCTGTGGCCGGCCCCGCCGGGCACAGTCTCTTGACCGCATTATTCGATTCCATGCCTGATGGCTTTCTACTTTTCTTATGCAGGAGAAAGACTTTAGCCCCCCCTGTTTATTGCTCCAGAGGTTCATTTATCGGGAAAGGAATGGCACCGTATAACCCATTCACATAATTCTTCTGATAGTTTGAGTCATTACGTGGCGCATGGCCCAATTTATCTGTAGCCATCATCATAGGATATAAGACGCTTCGTTCAACCGGGTCTTTCTCCAAAAACCAAATCTGGTCGCGACGAAATAGGCGATTGGAAAGTAGATGTGTATCATGGGTTGTAAAGAGAAGCTGAGCGCCATGCGGGTTTTTAACCGGACTATTAAATATCTGAATCAGGCGCCACGATATTAGTGGATGCATTTGAGAGTCCAATTCGTCAATGACGAGAATACGTCCATTCTGAAGCGCTTCTAGAATCGGACCCGTTAAATTAAAAATCTTGTTCGTGCCCGCCGATTCGTTTTCATCAAGATCAAGAGATTTGTGCCCTATAGCATTCCCCTCTTTATCATATACAGTGTGCATTGATGATACCTCTATAATCGTACGTCCACGGAGTTGTTCGATTAACTCAGAAGGAAAACCTTGGGGAAATGCGATCTTCTCGAATTCAACTTTTCGGGTTTCAAAATCATCAAATCCAAGATTCATATTCCCAAGAAAGTCCTTTGCCAGCTCCTTATATTGCTCATTTTCATGAACCAGGCGCCGGGTATAACCAGCATAGTCTGAACCCTCAATGCCGGATAGAACTCGCAATTCCTTTTGAAACAGCGCAATAACCCTATTTGAAACATCGCCGCCTAGTTGACCAACTAGCGAAAGGAATAATCGGTTTTTGTTAAGACTGACTGTTATATTTTGTCCTTCTATGAAACCGACAGGGCTTGTTTCTATCTGCTCACCAACACGCAAGAAAAGTATTTTGCCCGATTTTCTAGGAGCTTTAACATATAACCATTCCTTTACTATTGATGCCCGATTGTACTCAAAGCCATACGTATATGTGGTTTTGGAAGGAATGTCATATAACACTGCCTCAAATTTTGTAGGACGAGGTTTTTCATTGGTAAGAAGGAATGGTTCATAAGGGAGATCCTCGTTTTCATTGAGTTTGACAGACTGAACAATTATACGTCGCATGGTGCTAATAGCACGAAGGAAGTTTGTCTTACCACTCGAATTCGCACCATAAAAAGCAATCACATTAAGAACCTTGCTATTGCCAATATCGGTATATGCTCCTTCAATATTATCACGAAGACCATTGGATGCCGTAAGGTCAAGTGCCATTTCTCGCCCAAAAGAGCGGTAATTATCAACGGTAAATCTTAAAAGCATAGCGGTGTCGTGTTTGAAATACAAAGATAATAAAAGCACCACGAAAATCAAAACAATTGAGGCATTTGCTCAAATATGACAATATGTCAGAAATAGCTCAATTCCTACGCGTTATTATGAAAAATTGTCAGTATCACTATCAAAGATTGAGTCAAATCCGCAATGGAACGCGTTTTGCGGATTGATTAAACATATATATAAAATAAATGAATACTGTTACAAAAAACAACCATCCGATTGATTCGGATACAAGGTCTCTGATCTCGATTAGATACAAGACCATCACGAAGGCCGTAAACGGAGATTTCTGGGGCTCAAACTCGGAAACGGCACATAGTCGATATGTAGGTTCCTACGGACGTGGAACAGCAATCAATGTTAGCGACCTAGATGTGCTCATAGAACTCCCAAATGAAGAGTATGATCATTTCACCTCCTTAACAGGTAACGGGCCGTCAAGACTTCTGCAAGCGGTAAAAAAAGCCATCCAAGACTCATACCCAAGAACAGAAGTTCGCGGTGATGGGCAGGTTGTTGTTGTTCAATTCTCCGACGGGATGAAATTTGAAATCCTACCTGCTTTTCGCAAGCTGAATATATGGGGAGAATGGGATGGAACATATATCTACCCTAACGCGAACATGGGCGGGAATTGGCTTTCCACCAATCCTAAAGCCGAACAAGAAGCTATGGCCGCTAAAAATGGTCCTTTTCAGAGTAATGGCTTGCTATTTGACACCTGCAAACACATTCGCTCCGTTCGAGCGGAACACTTCTCGAGCTATCACTTATCAGGCATTTTGATAGATTCTTTTGTGTTCTCTGCAATTGGTGGATGGCATTGGTTGCGAGAAGGGGAACAGCGAAGTGGAAATGATGGAGTCTCTTTTGAGCAGTCCTTGTTTGACGCTTATGAACGTAGTGCAAGCTGGATGGTGTATGCCCCTGGTAGTGGGATGAAGGTGGATGCATCTAAAGATTGGGAAGTATTAGGTAAAATCCTTAAAAAGATAGCACAGTGATGGACAAGTCAAAGACTAAATTGATACGGCAGATCATGGATGCTGCTGGAAACGTACTTTACACATACAGCGCTCACTGGATTATCGTCAACAAGCTTAAATCCGAATTTAAAGCAATTAAGGTTACTCAAATAATATTGACGGCCTTATCAACAGGAGGATTCTTAGCATCGTTAATAGCCGGAATCCCTTGGCTTAGTTGGATTGGCGGTCTTACTTCGGCAATAGCGCTTGCTTTGAACCTTTACTCGCTCAACTTTAATCTCCCGGATGATATTAAGAGCCATACAGATGCGGCCAACGAATTATGGGATGTTCGGGAGGCCTACAAAGACCTCTTTACGGATTATGATGATTTAACGAATGAGCAGATTCGCCAGAGGAGAGACGTGATAACCAAAAATGTTAGCCGAATCAACAAAAAGTATCCAGGAACTGACGAGAAATCATTCGCAAAGGCACAAAAGACCATCAAAAACTATATTTTTGATGACGGCGAAGCGGCAAACATCCTCAACATAGAAGAAGAGGCAAATGCCACCAATGTCTAGAGTTTTACAGGGTGCAACTCCCCTAAATAATCAGAAGATTGCCTGACTGGCTCCAGGGACCAGAATTGTTTAATACCAAATCTTTTAATCATGGGAATCAAACCAGGACCAAAAAGAATTGCAAAAACGACAGGGAAGCCCGATAGGCGTCAACGCGATAATAAGAACACGCCCGGCAATACCCCCTCGTTAAAGCCGCATATCCATAAGAAAGGAGATTAAGGCATGCGATTATTTCGTTGCCGCCTACCGCATGCGGTTAAGCAATTAAAAAAAGCATGACACTCATATGCTCGGAGTGCCATGCTTATTTTAATGTCACATCTGTCGGGAAAAACAGCCTCGGGTGTGGCTGTAATGGCTTTCCCGACATAAAAGAGGACGGCGTGTCGGGAAAACTATTCCTTGGCTTCGTAGGTGGTTCCCCTTCCTGATCCAGATTGTTTGGCCATGCCTTTTTCGACGAAGGTCTTCAGGTGGCGCTGAGCAGTACGCTCCTCAAGGCCCAGGGCCTTTTGATATTCGGCGCGGGAGACAGGTCGTGCTTCCTTCAGCAGGTACTCATATCCTTTGATTTCCATCGGCAGTAGCCCGGCGTATCGTTCTGTCTTGGCAGCTGCCGCGGCAGTTCTGGGCAGGGTGAAGACAATGTAGGGGTTGTCGAAGGTGACCTGCGGGAGCGGGAGGCCTTTGTCGGAGAGTTCACGGACGGTGGTGAAGCCGAGGCCTCTTTGCTCGGCGAGGCCGAGGACGTCGAAGACGTACATTATTTTGGGGTTGCGGCTGAGGGAGGGCGCGGAGAAGGATGCTAACTGTTCCAGTTTCAGCGGGCTCACCGGGGCGCCGGGGGATTTGATGACGATAAAATCGTCGCTGATTTCCAAGTAAACAGGGGCGCCTTCAATATCATAATCGCGGTGCAAAATCGCGTTTTTCGCGAGCTCGTTGATCACTTCCAGGGGGTAGTCGTAGATGGTCTGGCGCTCGGCCTTGCTGCGGTCTATCTGATTGCCGATACGTAGGGAGTACCAGTCATAAAGAGCCTGTGGCTGGTTGGGCAGGGGCCCTTCCACCTTGAAGATTTCCTCTTTCCGGCCAGCCGAACGGTAAGTCGCACGAACCAGAGCGTTAGGGTAAGACAGCTGGGGGAATTTGCCAAAGAGAAGAAGGCCGACACCGGTGGGACGAAGGATACCGTCCACAACATCCATCAGACCGAAACGCTTCATGTGCCGGATGAACTCAGGGGAACCTATTTCACATTTCAGGCCGGCCTTTTTGATGAAGTCCATGAGCAATTCTTCGGACAAATCGGCAATTTCGGCATCGAGAACCAGGCTCTCTTTGCCGGAAAGTACGATTTCAGAGGCGTGGGCGGCATCTTCGGCACGGCGCAAGGCCAACTTCAGGAAAACCTTGTTCGCCTCACGAATCTCTTCCTGTAGGTCCTTTGGGTACATCTCAACCTCAACGCCATTGTCCTCCAGATAGCGGATTCCCTTGCGGTCCACAGTTGGATCAGGGTCTTCTATGCCGATGAAAACCTTGGCGATACGGGCATTGACTATTCGCTCCGAGCAACCCAGCTTCGGCAAATGACGGGAACCAGGAGCACAAGGCTCCAGGGTGGCGAAGAGGACGGAGCCGTCCAGCCGTTCGCTCCGGCACTTGCGCTCGATGAGCGTGAACTCCGCATGGTCTCCCTCCCGTAACTCACCACGATATGCTGTCTCTATAGAACCGTCAGGCTTAACCAGAACGGCGCCGACGAGAGGACTAACCTTCTCATCGTCACGTCTTTCCTGCTTGGACGCCTTCATCACTTCAAGTGACAGGCGCATATACCGGGCTATTTCTTCTCTCGTCAATTCCATAAGGACGTGTTTGTTCTACAAAGATAGGAAGATTTGTCTGAAATCTGAATAGTCCATTTTTATCTTGCATACCGCTTCCTTTATGGACGCCGGCATCGGCACTGTCGCTGGAACAGGGTACTATCGTCCCGGATCATCGGCACCATCGGCCTAATCGGCCATTATTCCCTGACGGAAATGTCCCTGTCCACGGCCACGGGGCACAGACGGAGTGAACGAGGTGGACGGTGTGGACATAAACTAATTGGTGTGACTAATTAAAACAATCAAAAAAACTATAAGAAATAATTGTATAATTAAAAAGTTTAGCTATATTTGCAAAAAATTAGCTACGCTTATGAAACGCCTGACCAAGAAAGAAGAAATCATCATGAACCACTTCTGGGAGAAGGGGCCGTTGTTTGTGAGGGAGTTACGCGAACTTTACCCGGAACCCAGGCCGCATTTCAGCACGCTGAGCACGCAGGTGCGCACGCTCCAGGAGGAAGGGTTCATCGACCATAAGTCTTATGGTCCAACCTATCAGTACTTTGCCAAGGTGACCAGGGAGGAGTACAAGCAGCGCTCACTAGTGGGACTCATCGACAAGTACTTCGACAATTCCTACATCAATGCCGTTTCCGCGCTGGTGAAGGAAGAAAAGATTACTGTAGAGGAGCTGAAGGAACTTATCGACCTGATTGAAAAGGAGAAATAGCGATGCTCCCGTTCCTTATATATGAAGGCAAAGTGGCGGTAGCGCTGGCGGTCTTCTACATGTTTTACAGGCTTCTCCTGAAAAAGGAAACCTTCCACAGGTTGAACCGGATGGTGCTGGTGGGGATGGTTGTTGCCAGCTTCCTGCTACCGCTATGCATCATCACCATTCATAAGCCGATGGAAATAGCGCCAGTAGGGGGACAGGCACCGATGGATTTAGGCGATGAGATGGCAGAGGGACTGGCCCCGATGGCTACCGCCACGGCGGACGCCGTTGCCTGGTGGCCGACAGCCCTGTCCGTCCTCTTTTTTACCGGCGTGACCTTGGTTATCGGGCGTGTAGTGATATCGATTCTCTCCATTATCCGTATCGTCCGTCGTGGCCAGTTGATTCGGGAGGAGGACGGATGCAAGATTATCGTCACGGACCGGGGAGTCGACCCCTTCAGCTGGATGCGTTACATCGTGCTGCCGCTGAAAGACTGGGAAGGGCAGCATGATTCGATTATTACGCACGAGAAGGCGCACATTGCCTACGGACACTCAGTGGAATTGCTGCTGGTGGATGTACTGTCGGCCTTCCAGTGGTTCAACCCGGCCATCTGGATGCTCCGGGCCGATCTTCAGGAACTACATGAGTATGAGGCCGATGATGCCGTGCTCCGAAGTGGAGCCAACCTTAAAGATTACCAATATTTACTTATAAGAAAAGCTGTCAGCAAGAGCGGCTACTCGGTTGCCAACAGCTTTAATCACAGTATCCTTAAAAATCGTATTACTATGATGTCAAAATCCAAATCCCCTCTTCGCAGGGGGCTGCGGGTACTTTACCTGCTCCCACTCGTTTGCCTGGGCATAGGCCTGCAGGCAAAGACTGTCTATGTCCCGTCAGACAAAGATAGTGAAAAAATTGTTCAAGACGAAAAAAGTAAGGCACTGCTTCAGGAAGTAGTTGTTGTCAAGTATGCCAATGACTCCGTGAATCCGGAGGATATCCGTCATGGAGACAGAATTGAAACGCTCCAGATTACCGATGCTCTTGACGCGGATACGATGCCTCTTTGCAGTGAGAAATTTGAGTTTTGGCTTAACAGCCGGCTTAAATATCCGGCTGATTGCCTCTGGGAAGGAACGGTTCTGGTGAGATTCACGGTGGATAAAAAAGGGAAGGTGAGCGGAGTCAATGTACTGCACGGTGTTTGCGAAGAGCTGGATAACCAGGTCGTTAATTTGATCGCTCAGTCTCCGTCCTGGACTCCTGCGACGAAGAATGGCAAGCCCGTGGCAGTTCAGCTGATACAGCCTGTCGATTTCATGATTCGTACGACTAAGCAGCTCACGCCGCATGATGAGTCAAATAATAAAGCCTGGTTTGTACTGACCATTCACCACGACGGAAAAATTGACAACGGTGGCCATATAATGGATTTATCTGAGTTGAAGGATTTCATGAAGTCTATGGAGAAAGGACTATCCCAAACCACAGTGGTAATTAATGCTGCTCCTGAAATCCCGATGTCCGAAGTTGAAAAGCTGAAAGACGAACTCCGGAAGATTGGTGCATTAAAGGTTGCCTATACCACGGCCGAAACTGGCACAGCCATCAGGCGCTTGCCTCCTACCAAAGAAAGCGTGGAAGCAGTTGGCGGTATGCATTACTTGGATAATCCTCGCGAAGGGATGGATAAAGACAATATCTTTGTCGTTACCCTTGATGACAATAAACGCGTGTTCCTTGGAGATAAACTCCAGACCGACGAGAACAAAATGCTTCAGACCGGTGAAGATTTTCTCCGTGAGAAAGGTAAAGATGCCGTTGTTTCTTTTGAGTACGGCAAGAACAGCAAATACGGAATGTATGTCCTTACGCAATTGGTTTTCCAGCGCATGTATTCCGATGTCCGTAACGAAAAGGCGTTGGCGGTTTATGGCAAATCATTGCAGGACTTGAACGATAAAGAGTTACAGGAGATATACAAGCTTGTACCGGTTTCCATCGTAGAACGAATGAGATAATCCAAATCTTTGAAAGACCGCCGCAGTTCCGAAAAGAGATTGAGGCGGCCTTGCCAGAACTCAAGGAGATATACGCCAAGTGTCATGATAAGGGCTTCGAAGTATATTCCGTCTCAGAAGATCCCAGCGACGCAAGATGGAAGCCGTTGTCTTTCAGCATCAAATGTTGTTCACGGGTAAGAGTCATTTCCCCATAGGTGTCATTGTGACTTTTGCCAAGACCACACTATGTGATCCAAGTGTCGTGCCGTCATTTGAGGATAGCCATGCTGACGATAGTATTGAACAGCCTGTCGGAAGAGTTCCTTAACCTCATCAGCAGGCAAATCGCGTCCTACGGCATTTCTGACAAAACGGCGAAGATGCGTATCAACCTTTACACCGTCTGTGTCACCGGCAAGCATAAAGAAATAATCTACCGCCACGTTTTGTCCCGGGATTTGCCTGATTGCCGCCTCGAATGCTGGATTCTCTTCCACGAGGCGATTGACATCCTGGTATGTATCTACTCCAAACTGTTGAAATACTTGCAAATAGCGAATGAATGCATCAGCTTTTAGAATTCCGCTTTTAGAACTGGTTCGCTGGCGATTGTTGATGGCCTCCGCAAGAGAATCAGGCGTAAATCCTTCCAAACGATTAGTCAGTTCAGTAATTGTAATCTGACCATCCGTGGGAAGGGTATGAGGGTCATTGGCTCTACGTGGAATTCCGATCAAGTCACAAAACCTGTCAATCAAAGGACTGACGACTGAATTATATCGTGATTGGATAGAGAATACAGCATCAAGGGCACACAAACCGACACAAGAATAGTACTCCATATCGGGAATAGGTGCAAGTGCCTGGTCACAATGTGCAAGAAAAGCCCGCATATCCTCCTTACTCGGCAGATTTTGTGCTAAACAGTCCGTAGATAATCCCCCAGCCAATGACAGCCAGAAGCAAAGCGATAACGATGTAAATATCGACCTTATACTCAAAGCAGGAGAAGATTATATTGGTTGCAATAACCACAATTGCCATAATCCATGAGAAGACCTTGATGGATACTCCTCGTTTTGCATTGTCGTACTTGAGACCCATCGCTGGAATAACCATACTTGCAATAGAGATGAAGCCGATTGCAAGGGAGATCCAATTGCGATTTCCAACCTCTGGAGCAATAACCTCACAAACAAAGCCCAGCAATAATGATAATGCCAGGGCGATTACAAACTTGATTCCGTCGACCTTCATGTTATTTTACTTTAGCGAGGATAAACAATTTGTTCACATCGGGGACCTGGGCAGCAGGAGCCCAGGCTTTCATGCCCTGTTTCCATACCAAGGTCTCCTGTGTAAGAAGATTGTTACTTATTAACTTGATTAATTCTTCATCAGTGAAGGGGCCTGCCTGCGAATTATCGACGACAAGGTATGTCTGACTCTTCGACTGAACGGGGGGAGCTGTCGGCGTTGCCGCTGAAAGATTAACCCCTGGCATAACGCTATTAATCATTGCGGGCATCTGCTGAATCATTGACATTCCTATGCCCAGCTCCATCATCTTCTCGATGAAATTACCGGTATCTTCTGCCATAACGCTTAAATCATTGAAATAATGTGAGGGCAATCTTTAATAAACTTCCATTCCGGCCACCCTTGAGTCCAAATATAGAAATCCGGAGTGATGGCGTCCGCTTTAAGAAGCTCTCGAATCTGCGAAAGCGTAAAAGGACCGCGCTGCTCAGTCCCGGCAGCAAGGACATACTGCTCCTGCTCCTTGTTTTGGAACACGGGAAGGACCACATGCGGCTGAATGCCAAATTGAGGGACCTCGGTCTGCATAGACTTGATGCTTTCCAAGGCCTGATCAGACATTGCTTTCCACTGGTTGGATGCAACCAGCTTATCCAAAGTATTGAAATCCAATTGTCTCATGGTATGTTACGGCTTAGGGATTGGAGGGATATTCGGAATAGGTGGAGGGACTGAACCCGGAGGAGTGAACAGGCCACTCAATGCAGGAATCTGCTTAAGCGCCTGCCATGATGCCATTCCGGCGCTCCATGCAAGAGTGTCTCCGTTGATCTGACCGGCAACGAGCATTTGGCTCAGCGCATTGACATCGCACGGTCCGTATTGAGAGCCATTGATGGCAAGATACCACACGGCCTGCTGCGGGGTTGGAATAGGCGGAGGTGTTGCCTGGGGTTGACCGGCGCCTGCCATTCCCTGCTGCATAGTCTGTCCCATTTGATTCATCATATTGCCAACCTGGCCACCGACAGCGGCTCCCATCATCATACCGGTCATCATCCCAGCAGGGTTCACATGACCATCGCCACCGCCCATATTCATAGAGCCCATACTGCCGAGACTCGACATGCCTTCTTTGAGAACCTCTGTTTGTTTATCAATACTGTGAGCATTAATGTATGCCGACTCACTGGCAAGGCCTGCCTGTTTAGCGGCCTGCTCGGTCTGCATTCTTTGAGCATACTGACTCTCCTCCCGCATCTTGGCCATAGCATCCTGCATATGCTCCATTTGAATCTCAGCCATTTCACGTGCAGTCTGGTTGCGGATATCCGCATCAGTCTGCATAGTCTCTCGCTTGATTTCATAGCTCAGCAGAGTTGTCTTTTCATTTTCGAGATTAAACAGATGAGCCTGTTCCTCGGTAATATGCTTGAGTCGCAGGTAGGAATCACTGTCCTCATCATAACGGATGTCTTCAATAATGACGTCACTCGCGAATACTCCGAAACGCTGCATGATTCGTTCCTGTATACGAGCAAGAATATAATGCCCCATCTCGCCTATAAGGCTGTTGAAATGCATGATGAAAATGCCGGTATCCTTGGGAGCATTTGTGACGATTTGTTTGACCTCCTGGGTTAATAATGTTTTTACTTTGTCCTGGAAGGTCTTCATCGTTGTGTCTGCGGTCCCCCAAGATTCAAGGAAATACTTCATCATCTGGGGATCAGTCGGAACCTGAAAAGCCATAGCGCCTTTGATAGCCACTTGGATGTCATAGGCTTTGTATTCGGGTTCTGCTGGAATAACCCTAAAGAAAGGAATAAGGAAAGGTAATTCCATTCCACGGGCAAGATTGATAAAATATACTTCAGCCTGGAATGGGGTTCCACCCTTATAGGCCAAACCTACGATAGATGCCAAGACAGGCATATTATCAGTTTTTACTATGTCATCGTAGGGGCCTGTAATAATATCGTAATCTCCCTTGTTCTGATAGAGGAAAACCGCCGCCTGTCCTGGTTTGACACGAAGGCTACTGCCATAACGAATATTATTCTCTTTCTTGGAAGCCCCCGCTTCTGCTTTTGCATTAGGGCGCCATTTCCAAATGAGAAAATCAGATTCGTCACAACGAATCATATCCATGATACCGCCTTCTACCCCACCTTTAACTTTGGTGATTGGCGAATCTGAAGATGTTTTCTTTCCGAAAAGTCCCATTTCTTTAAGATTTTAAAGAGTCATTAATTACTTGGCAAGGAATGAGTATTGCTGAAGCGTGGCTTTTGTTTTCTCATCCAAATCATCCTGTGCTGCAAGCATTCTGTACGCTTGCTTTGCCTTTCCTAACCACGCATTTTTTAGGTGCCGGCGATTCACATTAAGTATAGATGACGGCGCAGTTTGATAGGAGGAATATGTGAATAACATCATTTCAAGAAGAGCTTCCGTCGTATAAGGAAGTTGAAAGGTCGTAATGATGTTAACTTTCTGCTGACAGATTTTCTGGTCTCCATATAGCATTTGGTCCCTGGCAGAAACACTATTTTCTGCGTCAATTAGGAGTTTTTGGAGTTCCTGCACATAATTCCGCACGTTTTCACTGGTAGCAGACTCAGATGAAAGAGAAAAACCGCATTCCGGGCAAGTTAAAGAAAACCCAGAGATTGTCGCTCCGCAATTCGGGCACTTGCGAAGTTTGTGAGCATTGGTTGTTGATTTAACGGGCTCTTTCTTGGCAAATGATTCCAAAACGAACTCAATTTCATCTCGATCCTCCCCAAGGGCATCAGCCTTGCGAAGAATGATCTCTCTCTGTTTCTCTGTTAACTCGCCACTCTCCCGGACGATGTTAATCAGTTTTTCAATTTCTGAATGCATGGTTATTGTATCTTGTTTATGGCGTTATTAATGAGCGTGGTAATATCGGTTGTAGTGCCCAGGAAGTTGTAGATGTGAATTCCGGCATCGTCATCCATAATTAACTCGAAAAGAAGCATGGTGCCTTCTGAAAAACCCTTATTGTGTAACCAATTGCTTATTATGCTCTTCTTCGCGATGGAACCATGATTGACGTAGGTCTGAATGCTTGAAAGTTTGCGATTGGCCGCAAAGAAGTTGACGTAAAGAGACTGAATATGCTTTCTCTGAACAAATCTCTGATAATCATCCGCAAAAAGAGCCAAACGAAGATTCCCATCACTATACTGATTGGGTCGCAGGACAATAAGATGCCGTTCTTTCATAACATTGTCTTTTCTTTGCCCGCTAGGCCCGAGTCGGTATAAATATACAAAAGAAAGTGTGGGCCTCTTAGTCTTATCCAGTGGTGGGCTCTCGACTGCCGTGACGTGAATAAGGGGATGCTCACACTTCCGCTATCGTGTGGGCAAGGCCCTACGAATAGCCAGTGTAAGCGTTCGCACTTATTCCTTCGTCACTTGGAATTGTCGAGATTCACCAACAAGGAATCGCTAAACGCTTTCTGTATGTAAACGCACTTTTCGGAAAAAGTACAAGGCCAAATATAAGAAAAATTCTTCACATTATCCACAATGGGGTGCTACATAGTAAAATAGGATCTCTTTATCTATTTTCCTGTCTCTTCCGGTATCTACCCCTCACCACCTTCTCCAGCCTTGTTCCCGTCCAGGCGCGGATGTAGCGCTCGGCGGTGGGGATGGTGAGGCCGATAGAACCGGCAATTTCTTTGAAATCCTTGGCTTCAAACTCGTCAGGGAGGTTGTCCCAGAAGGTTTGGAGGAGCAGGGGCTCCTTAGCCTGGCCGACGGGATTCCGGGGCGTTGTTTTCTTGGGTAGTTCGCTGATGACGCGGAGCATGTGCTGTTGGAGGACGGAACTGATGGTCATAGCGGTGGCATAATCATCGTCCCGGACGTAGCGGAGGGTAGAAAAGTCGCAGTCTTCCATCATCCGGAGGGCGGTGAGGATCATGGCGATACGGAAGGTGCTCACGGCCAAGCGGCGGACGGAGGCGATGGTGTCGTCCCCAAAGATGGCGTAGTATTCGGTCTGGACCTGGTCGAAGTGTTTATTGAAGTCCTGGCCTTGCTCTGCCGTAAGACGAATCTTGATGCGGGCGTTCTTCTGCAGACTGTGGTAGAAGGCGAAGAACTGGCTGCCGAGGACTTTGAAATGGTCGTCCAGGGGCTCCCCGTCTCCTTCGTCCAGGACATCGAGCCAGACGAGGGGTTTGTCAAGGCAGTAGAAGAGGAAACGGGAGAAGAGACCGTTCTCTACGCTGGTCATCAGGTTGGTGACCTGCTGGGGCGTGCCGGAGAGGATGGTGGAGATACGAGGCTGCTTGATGCAGACATATTCTCTCTCCGTGCGGCGAAGGTAAGAGATGGGCTCGTTTTGGAAGCCCTGGCGAAGTCCCTGCGAGAAGTCTCCAAAGTCCTGGCCGAAGCTGGCGGCAAGAACGTCGCCTTCGGTCTCAAAGAGGAGGCCCTGGCCGTTGTTCTCGTTAAGAGCCTGATACACTGCGGTGGCGCTGCTATTGGCCGGGATGAAGAGAAGCCGGATGGGAGGAGGTGTGGGCTCAGGGATGCCGTCGCCCTTCTTCTGGCGCTTATATCGCTCCTTTTCTTCTCGGTAATCCATCTCCAATTTGTTACTTTCGGCCCTCAATTCTTCGTGGATGGGGTCTACGATGGCGCGGCAGAGGGAGAGTCGGCCTTTGCCACTACCGGCACGGGCGGTGACGAAGAGGTAGAGGTTGGTGAAGAGTTCCCGGCGGGCATAGATGGCGTAGATATTGGGCAGGCAGGCCGATATAGCTGCGAGGGTGCCCAGGATGAGCATGTCGGCATCGGCCTCTGAGTCGCTTACTGCCGTCACTCTCTGCAGGAAGGGCGGGAGCTGGTCCTTGACACTGCCGTAGAAGGTGGGCATGAGGAGTTTTCCATCGTTACCATCAGTTCCATCATTGGCATCACGGGAGTCTTCCTGATACTGATTATCAGAGAGAGCCGGTGATGGAAGTGATGGTTTTGATGGCAGTGATGGAACGGAGACGGATATGCCGTGGTCTTTAGCCAGTTGGAAGAAGGTGCGAATAGTGATGCCGTGACCGTTGGACCGGAGGCAGTTGTTGTACTGGCGGTCACATTCCTGCTGGTTGTATGCGGGATAGAAGCGGCTGAGGCGGTGGAAGTAGGATCTGCCGGATTCTCCCAGTGCATCGGCAAGGGCAAAGCCTATGCGGAGCCAATCTCCATAATCGGCCGTGAGGTCCGTGCCCGTTGCTTCAATGCGCTGTGTGACAAGTTCGATATCCCCCTGGGGGTCAGTGCCCTGAGTGGGCACTGACGGATGCAGGGATGCAGACTGGGGCTGGTCAAACCACTTCTGGAAGAAACTATCGTTCAGCATAGGGAGGGACATATTTGGGGTTGATATAGGCCTCTGGGTCATAGGGCAGGAAACAGGCACGGGCGATATCCTTGCATTTCTGGTCCGGCTGAAGGCCGTAGGTGGACTGTATGTAGTTGCTCACGGCACGGAAGACTTCCTCGTAGAGGTGGGTGTCTGTGCGAATGGGGATGACCCATTTGATGCCGTTGCCGGAGGGGCTGGTGAAGAGGAGAGCCGTGGGGAATTCCCGGTCTCGGAGGAGCATTTCGCGGTACATCGGCACGTTTGGGATGTGATCGAAGTCCAGACAGAGGAGATCCGAGGGGAACTTGATATCGGTGTTGCGGCGGGTGGTGAAGGTGCCGCCGAAGGTGACGTAGTCGAAGTTCTCGGCCTTGTAACGGGAGGCCTGAGACTTGTCCGTGATGGCGCGAAGGCGCTCAGTTTGCTCCTTGGCGTAGTCGCTCTTGAGATAGCTGTAGACTTCAATGAGAGTGATGTCCTTAAAGGGCACAGTGTTGCTGACAGGGCGCTTGAAAAAGGAAATGTGGGGTGAGAAGGCCAACCGCTCGACGGCTTTCTCGGGATGTGTGAGCCAGGTCATCATTTGTCGGCCCTCCTTTGGTTGAAGAGTTTGAGGGCGAGGTCCACGTCGGTGACAATCTTTCGGCCGTTCTGGCGGACCGCTTCGCAGATAATGTGGTCTTTGTAGTACTGGGCGGTCTTGTGGGAGACGTGGAAGAGTTCCTCGATGCCTGCAAGGCCATAGACCAGGCGTCCGGTGGGCTTTTCTGCCTCGGCTGTGATGTCCTTTCCGCCATCGGCGGCTTTCTGTATGAAGTCTTCCATTATCTGGAAGAATTCCCCTACCGTAAGAGTGTAGAGGGGCTTGGAAGTATCAAAACCATACATAACGATTTTGGGTTTTGACGAATGCTCGCCGGGTCTTCGGAAGATAAGTCTCTGCGGGCACATCTTGCTCTCCCCATCAGTTCGGCTTCCGTCCTCCCTGAAGGATCACTGGGACAAAGGAAACCACTCTACACAAAAAGAGCATCTATCAAGGCCAAGAATAGACCAAGATAGATGCCGAATAGATGCAAATAGACTTGATTATCAGAGCTGTCCGCGAGCCTGAAGGTCTTGGAAGCTTTGAGTTAGCTGGCCGGCGGTAATGGGCTTTTCGGTTTGCCAGTCCTTGAGAACGCCGTCGATTATCTTCCAATTCTCTTTCCGGTGAGGGGCGAAATAGCCGTTCTTCACGCAGAAACGGACGAAATCGGTGCGGGGGACATTCAACTTGTTGTCTTCATCGATGAGGTTCTCCTTCCGGGCGTGGTCAAGGACTGCGGCATAAGGTTTGGGCTTAGCCTCCTGAGCGGAAGACTTCGGATCTCCCATTTCTATCTTGCGGATATCCATGATATATCCCGGCAACTGGAGACAAGCTACAAGGACGGCGAAAACTATAACAAAGAAGAGATTCCAACCATGGCTAAAGGGGTTGTCAGGAGCTTTGTCATACATCCAGACGAAGACTAAGCCAACGAGCAGTACAGCCAGGGCTGACAGCGCCATGTAGACCACGAGTTTGATAGTCCGCCGCATCTTGCGGTATTGTTTGTCGTCACGGGGTATGTTGTTTTTCGCGGACATAGTATAGTTTCAGTTTACGAACAAAGTTAGCAAAAGTCCGTGGATAGTGGAGCCGAGTATAATAAAAGAAAATACGCAGAACTTACGGCATTATGCGTAAAGTTCTGCGTAAATCTTGTAACAAGCTGATTATCAGTCTTGTCTGTGGAGATAGTCGGATTCGAACCGGCGACCTTCTGAATGCAAATCAGACGCTCTACCAACTGAGCTATACCCCCAGTCGGTAAATAAAAAGTAGGCCCGCGCGGAGTTGAACCGCGGACCTCCACATTATCAGTGTGGCGCTCTAACCAACTGAGCTACGAGCCTATATATATTGATAAAGATAAGTACAAGACACATACCGTGCCTTGAACTCCGCGAGCCTAAGAGTCATCAAGAGAAGCTCCAAAAAGGAGGTGTTCCAGCCACACCTTCCGGTACGGCTACCTTGTTACGACTTAGCCCCAATTACCAGTTTTGCCCTAGGTCGCT
>OCTX012277634.1_pt1 | contig 22508 bp, 26 predicted proteins | sample 1539691 | NCBI WGS metagenome assembly OCTX01 (sample SAMN02144231, study PRJEB22623) | gut metagenome | biome: sheep rumen | host: Ovis aries | place: New Zealand
GGGGGGGGGGGGGGTGATAGACTAAAATTGACAATAATCCCTCAGTATAAGGAGAGAAATGATTGTATTGAGGGATAAATTGTTCTCTGGTGAGGACTTCGGAGGAGCTAAACTAGATACAATTTATAAAAAGCAAGATAGGCTGGTTAAAGAAACCGGTGATCTACTTAAAGATCTGGAGAAAGGTCTTGGTATTGATAAAGAGTCTATCGAAAAAAGACAGAAGGCTAAAGAAGCTGAAAGAGTAGCTAAGTCCAAAGCTTCTATTGCCAAGCATGAGGCCAAAGCTAATAAACTTCGTGCTATTAAGGCTAGGGGTAAGATTATAAAAGGTGGTATTAAAGCTGCTGGTACTGCTGCAGTTCTCACTGGTACAGCCTACGGAGCGAAGAAACTCTACGATAAAAAGAAGAAAGAAGATAAATGAAAATCCACATTGATTGGAAATTCTGCCAAACATTTTGGAATTTGCTTTGCACTTTCCTTAACCGGTTGGTATGGTTTCTCTGCTGCCTTAGGTGCTGCCATTACGAAAGAGTGGTGTGATAAGGTTTATGGCGGCCATTGGTGTTGGCTTGACCTAGGATTCGATGTCTTAGGAATGGCTAGCGGAATCGGATTAAATCTTTTACTAATATGATTATATTAAGAGATAAAGAGTTCTCAGCTAAGAAAGGGCCAAAGTTTCCTCCTGGATTCCACTTCGACGGCAGAGACGAAAAAGGTCGTCCCACTGCTATTCCGGCTTACATTGATGAGGAAGGAAAAGCGAGGGAATTGACAAAAGAGGTCTGGGATAAATACAGACCAGATATTAATAAATATTGACCGAACTTGGCAAGGTGAATATAATCCCATAATTAAGTTGAAACATGACTTATACTGTTCGATCAGATTATGGGAACAAGGAAAACTGACGAAGAAATCATGTTTTCTAATAAATTCTTTCATGCGTAACTGAGGAGGGGCTTTGAGTAGCTACAGAGTTCCTCCTTTTAATGAAAAAATTTATTAGAGTTATTTGTGATTTCGGGATGCAGTAAAAGTTACGCTATAATGAAAGGAAAGAATTGGGAATTAGTAAAAGATGAACTTAGAGATCTATATTATTCTGGGATCTCTATGAAAGAGATAGGAAAACGTTTTGGGGTAAGTGATCACCAAATTTACGTTGTAGTAAAACGCTTTGGGTGGAAAAATAGATACCTCGTCTCTGTTGAAGAAGAAAAGAACAGGTTATCCGAACTTATAAATTCTGGTCTAACTCTTACAGAAATTGCAGAAAAAGATGGAGTATCTATTTCTGCTATCTCATATAAAGTTAGAAAGTACGGAATAGACCATACCTCAATGCCCCAATATAAAGAAATTTTAGAGAACAGAATAGATGAAGTAGAAAACCTATTGAAACAAGGATTTAATGAAGTTGAAATCTCTAAAATTTTAAACGTTAATATAGATCCTTTAAGAAATGCTATAAGACACTCTAATATAGATAAAGAAGCTATCAAGCAGGAGATAAGTAATGAAGTTGCTAATAAGATAAAAGCTTTAGTAGAGGCTGGACTAAATACTAATCAAATATCTAAAGAAATAGGTATCTCTATTTCAACTGTCCAAACTTACTATGAAAAGTATAGTATCTCTCCTGTCGAATATATCAGTAACCACTACACTAAAGAAGAGTTAGAGTCGTATTTAAGGGAAGGCTTAACGTTTAAAGAAATTTCTCAAAAATATTATAACTCAGTAGATAGTAGTGCAATTTTACATGCAGCTAAGAGATTTGACTTACTACACTTATATCAACCAAGATCAAATGGATCTTTTGGGGAGAATTGTGTAGAGAGTGTTCTTAGGAATTTAGGATTTACCTACGAATCTCAGGTTAAATATGAGATAGAGGGAAGAAATTCTAACATAGTAATCGTCGATTTTATAGTATATTTTAAAGATAAGACCTATGCTATAGAATATAACGGGCTACAGCACTACCAATTCGTAGAACATTTTCATAAAACTTTTGAGAATTTTGAAAAACAGAAAATACGAGATGAAAATGTTAAGAAATATTTTGGAAAGTTCTTCATAGAGATTCCATATACGCTGGAAACGATAGAATCTATTTCAGAATTTTTAAATAAAGTTCTCTTCGAAGGTATCGATCCAACTACATTAATAGATTACGACGAATTATATAAATAAATTTACAGTATGGATGTAAGAGTAAGGTGTTGTGGACTAGGTCCCAACAGTTTCGCAGCCGACGGTTCGCACATTGGAGAAACCGTTGTACGCAATTACCTCGAATCCAAAGATTATAAACTCTCTATTGAAGGAAAGCTTACTATGGGTTATTTAACTCATAGGGGCCGTTCCTTAGAAAGTTTGGGCGACTCAGTCGGAAATGCCAGCATTGTCAAGAAAGTTGTTGGTCGTGACGATGCAGGTCTGTGCGTAGGAGAAAACTTACCTACATTCACCCACTACGTAAAAGAGTTTTATATCGAGGATGTACCGGGGGAAGGTCCTTTTTTGATGGCTCTTGTCCACATTTTCGATGAGAAAGATTTTGATCATGTTGCAGCCGAGAATATTCGTAGGTTGAAAGGCTTGATCAGATCGGGGGTGCGCCTCACGTGCTCACTGGTAGTATTATCTTACTGGAATAACAACGGAAATGGTGTTGACGAAGCAGTGAAGATAAAGTCCATTAAATCTCTTGATTGGACAATTAACCCCAGCTTCGGGCCATTAGCTCGAATTACTGAAGTCATCGACGATGAAGATCAGAGAGAAGAGCTTACTAAGACTTTCTCTGAAATTGAAAAGGATTTTGATTTCATTAAAACGCAACCCAAGAAGGAGGGAGAGATATTAGTTAAAACTTTCTCAGACCTTAATGCTTTGGGATGCAGTGATATGCCAAAAAGTTCAAAGGTTGGTGGTAAGTTCTGCGTATTTAAAGCTAAAGAATTTTCTAGTGTTTGCTCAGTTGTAGAGACATTAGATGATATGCAGCAGCCAGTACTTGAAGAGAAATTAGCTTCTGAGGTTGAAACTCAGCCCAAGGAAAAAGATTTCTCTGTGGCTACGATTCGTGAGCGCGTTCGTTATGCGACTAAGATGTCTCCACGCATGCGTTTCCGTAGACTCTTCCTGGAGTACAAACAGGCTATTAAACAAATGGGCGGTGCTGATAAGATGGATCCAGAGACGCTCAAAGTTATGAAGTCTCTTTTCCTGGCAGACATTAACCAGATCTTCTCTAGCCTCACACAGGAAATTCTTAGCGGTAAGCAGATCAATACACTTACCGGGGCTTCTAGTCTCGGGAAGAATGTTCGTGTGGCTGCACAAAAGCTTCAGCTTCCATATCGCTTGGCATTCCAGGAGATGCAGAAGACAGGTAAGCTTACTCCTATGCGTTTTCAGAAAATCAAGGAGGCTTATACAGAGTTTGCACAGAGTATGGTAGACGAGGTATTTGGTTCTAATCCAATACCCGCTGAACTTGAACAAGAAATAAAGGAGGAAGAGAATGGCAAGGCTTAAATTATTTAGTGCCCAGTATCCCTCACGTCTGAAGTTATTCTCAGACGAACTCCATGAGGAAGCTGAGGTAGTAGCGGAGGAGATTCTGCATGAGCTTATTTGCCAGGATTGTGGTCACGTAATCCAGACTGCAGAAACTCCTACCCACGCAGTGTGTCCGAACTGTGGAGGTAAAAGAATGATCCTTAAGTTATTTCCTACACCGAAAGTAGAGGAAGCAGAACTTATGGACGAGAAAGATACCGACAAAGACACACCAAAAGACCCCGTAGCTGAAATCGAAAGAAAGTCACTCTTCGATAGTCCCTTAGAGAACAAGCTTAAAGAGTTTTCTGGACAAACTATGACCACTGGGGAGTATGAAAAGACATTTAGTGAGGCTCTCGATCGTGAGAGTCTAGAGGAAAGAGGTTTTGCTAAAGTAGGCGAGGATGGTCAAGTTACTATTGATCCTAGTGCTTACATTATGCAAAAGACTTTCTCAAAATTAATTATATCCGTTACAAAGACTCTTGAACTTGATCCGTCTATTATGAATGGAGATATCAAGAGGGAGGATATTATCGAAAAGCTAGAGGAGCGTCTCCCAGAGAAGGGGATCATTGCTCTTAAGAAAGCACATGGTATTCCCATCGAAGAGGAACACACCTATTCGGAGGACGCTGATACCTGGCTGGCCGACTCAAGCATTATCCCTGATCTTGAGTTGGAGTATAATAACCAAAGTTTTGGTATTGAACAATTCATTAAGATTATTCGGGATCGCTATCCTGATGCTCCAGAGAATATCATAGATCTCTTAGTGCAGAAGGGTGCTATCCAATTAGACGGTACACAAGTAACAATTCATTAAACAAGAGATGAAGAATACTAGATTGATGGAGCTCATGTTTTCTGAGAAGACGCCTGATGAGCTCAAAGAGCAGGTAGGCAATGACATTAAGGCCGCCGAAAAGGACGGTGTCGTTGATACCGAGGAAGTTAAATATGAAAAGCAAGATAATGGCGATGTAGCCATTACTGATAAAGGTACGGGTGAGATTACAATCGCATCTAAGAATCCCGATGAGGCTGACACCTATGACCTCATTGCCGTTCCGGACGAGCAGCTTGAGAAGTTTGTTCATCCGTCGAGTGATGGTGTAACTGAAGGTGCACAGCAGGGTGCTCCAGATGAGAACGTAGAGTCTCACATGACTGGCGAGTCTGTTATCGCTCCTAATCAGCCCGATGGTGGTCTGAACCCTGAGGCTGGTCACGAGAAGTCAGTTGAGGAAACCGCTAAGGAAGGCCCCGCAGCTGAGGGTGAAGTATGCCCTGAGTGTGGTAAAGCCGAGTGCGAGTGCGGTAAGGAAGAGAAGGAATTCAGTGTAACTTCAGACAATACTGCTTGGCAGAAGATTTTCTCTATGCCGCAGGAATTCTGCGATTACCTGTTCTCAGAGGTTATTGAGTCCGCTGAGACAAGTAAGGTCGGTGATCTGAAGATTGAGAAGTCAGCCGACGAGGATAACGCTGTAATTGTCACTTCAGAGTCAACAGGTGATCAGTGCAAGGTAACGATTGACGACGAGAACATGGAGGTTACGGAGCTTGATAGCAAGAACTTTAGCGAGGAAGAGCAGTTTATGCCTCTCTTTGTGATTGGTGTTCAGCCCTACGATCACATTATCGTAGATGCACAGGAATACGATCAGGAGAGTGCAGAGCAGCTCAAGGCTCAGTTGGAGGAGGATGGCGTAGAGGCTGTTCAGATTTTCGATAATCAGGACAACGCTCGTGAGTACGCAATCAATCTCTTGGAGAGTCTGGGTGCTAATCCTGCCGCTGGTGACGTTGATGAGGCTGTTGAGCAGAAGGAGTACTGTGAACATTATGGTGCTCAGTCGTTCTTCACCTACAACTACCGTACACCTGATACAGTATTTATGAGCCGTCTCTTCTCTGAACATGCTGCTGGTATTGCTGATACCCGTGATCAGGTTGAGGAGGCTATTAACAGTGGTAAGCCCGTAGACATGGGTGGTGCTATTATCACTCCTATTGACGCACAGAATGCCGTGATCCAGGATGGTGGCGAAGTAACAAAGGCTACTCTAGAAGGTGAGGATATGCGTCTGCAGCCCATTACTCCTGAGGAGGCTAGTGCTATTACTGGCAATGAGAGCGTCATTGAGGCCGAGTCTGACGAGAATGATCAGACTGGTACTGGTGCAGCTGGTAAAGAAGAGCCCGTTACTGAAGAGGATGAGAAGGAGTTCAGCGAGACTGAGGACCAGCTCTGGACTAACGAGGCAGAAACCCGTTTCTTCAGCGAGTCTGAGGTTGAGACTATGACTGCTTACATGGAGCGTCTGTTCTCTGAGGAGTCTGACCAGGATGCCATTGAGGCAGCTATCGAAGGTGGTGAGCCCGTTGAGACTCCTACTGAGGTTATTACTCCAGTGGATGACAAGACAGCCGTTGTTCAGGATAAGGGTAATGGTGAGTTCACCAAGGTTACCATGATTGACGAGGAAGCTATGAACGTTCATCCTATGAGTGAGGAAGATGCACAGAACCTGATGGGTAAGGCCGAGGAGAAGGATTATTCCGCTTACGATTGGACCAATGAGGCTGAGACTCGTTACTTCAGTGAGGGTGAGGAGTTCACCGCTTACATGGAGCGTCTGTTCTCTGAGGAGGCAGATCAGAACGAGATCGAGAAAGCTATTGAAACTGGTTCTACTGTAGAGTCTGAGAAGGAAGTCATTACTCCAGTCGACGACAAAACTGCTGTTATTGAAGATAAAGAAAATGCTGGTGAGTTCACCAAGGCTGTTCTGAAGGATGAGGACGAGATTGACGTCACAAAGATCACAGAGGAAGAGGCTAAAGAACTTACTGGTGGTAGTAAGGAAGAGGAAAAAGCCGAAAAGGAAGCTCCCAAAGAGGAGGAAGGCGAGGAGAAGAAATTCTCTAGTCTGTTTGACAAGTATTTCGCTCAGGCTATTGCTCCCGTAGCACAACCTGTCGTAGCACAGCCTTCTGCAGATCCTGCCGCCCAGGCAGTTATTCCTGCTGCTCCCGTAGCTCCCGAAGCAGTTCCAGCTGATGCACAGCCCGCCGTTGTTGCTCCTGCTCCCACAGTAGAGGAGATTGAGGACAAGGCTTTAGCCGCTATTCAGAGTGTAAAGGCAACCGTTGAGGAAGGTGTTGCTCAGATTATGGAAGCAAAGGCAGCTCCTGCTGCTACCACAGAACCTGAAATTCAGGAAGCTCAGTTCAGCGAGACTGAGAAGACATTTAGTGACGCTGGTGCAGGTACTCTGATCACCTGGCTGAACTGGACTAAACAATAATATAAAACCCAATTAAAGAAATGAATTATACACAGTTGATGAGTGATCCTAACATGATGATCGCTCTTAAGAATAGCTCGGTATCTGCCGAGGACGCCGCTATCCGTGGCCGTGAGTACGCTAAGATGTTTAGCCGTAATGAGGAGCTTCTGTCTGGCTTTGGCCTGAACAGTGCTAACCTCCTGCAGAAGACTTTCTCTGGTTATGCCGAGACTCCTCTGCTGAGCACTCAGTATTTTAACGCCTCTGTTGCATCATATGTTAGCTCTTTCGCTGGCTACATGTCAATTGAGCGCGATTTTGATCAGCCCAACGGCCTGTTCTACTGGTTCGACGTTCTGGGCGTAACTGACCTTCGTCCTGTGATCCCCAACCTGGGTGCTGATCAGTATCAGGATGTACAGACCATGGGCCACTTCGAGCTGCCTGTAACTATTGCTAATGCTACAACTGCTTACGCTCCTCTGATTGGCCGCAAGCTGATCCCCGGTACTGTTCGCGTTAAGATCGTTGATGGTGCTAACAAGTATGAGCTGATCGACAATGGTCAGGGTAACTTCATGGCCGTTGCTGGTGTAATCAAGAGCGGTACTGTAAACTACTTGAATGGTAAGGTTGAGTTCGAGCTGGCTACTGCTATCGACGCTGATCCCGCTAACTCTATCACGATCGTTGGTAAGGAGGATGTAACTGGTACTCCTAGCTGCACTAATGGTGCTTCTAACGCACACGCTAATGACAAGCGTTTCATCGCTAAGATGCAGCAGATCGGTCTGAACACTGTTCCCGATATGCTGGTTGCTGAGTACAACATCGCTGCTCTGGGTGCCCTGAAGAAGGCAACTGGTTCAGATATGGCTACCTTCCTGTTCACCAAGCTGCGTGAGCTCTACACCAAGACCATCAACTATAAGCTGGTAACTATGCTTGAGGAGGGTTACACTGGAACAACTATGTCTGATCTGGATCTGAGCAATGGTCCTAGCGGTCTGGCTGACAAGTTCTATGACTACCGTTCTCGCGTCGACCTGTTCGACTCTTACCTGATTAACGTTGAAAGCGCTCTGGCTACTAAGGCCGTTAAGGGTGTTAACACGACTGCCTATGTTGCTGGTAATCAGGCTTGTAACCAGTTCCAGAAGGGCGGTATCATCGGTAAGTGGGAGAAGAACGACAAGATGACTTATATCAACGACCTGCTCGGCTGGTATAATGGTATCCCCGTTCTCCGTTCTACTGATATTCAGGAGGCTAACGGTGAGGGTACATTCTACGCTATCCACAAGACCCATGACGGTCAGATGGCTCCTCTTGCCCGTGGTATCTATATGCCTCTGACAGACACTCCGACCATTGGTAACTATAACAACCCCACTCAGATGGCTAGTGGTATCTACTACCAGGAGGGTGTTCGTTACATGGCTCCCGAGCTCGTTCAGAAGGTAACCTTCAAGGTTGGTTTCTAATCTAAAGAACTAAAGAATCTTTTTAGATAAGTTAATATTAGGAGAGGAATTTTCCCTTAGTGATATAAGGTGAAGGTTCCCCTCCTTCTTTTTATAAAGCCTATGGCTACTACAATTAAATTAAAAAGAAAAAGCTTCGCAAACTTAGCTGGTATAGGAAAAAGTATTGCTAATACTTGGAACAGCGGTGCCTTAGGAAAAGCAAAAGTAATTGGTGGAGCAACTGCCGCTGTAGGTGGAACTGCTGCACTTGGGGCTGGAGCTGTTGGAGCAGCTAAATTTGGTAAAGCTAGTAAGCAGGCCCTTGCTGGTGAAATGGGCGACGAAAATTTATAAAACATGAACGAGGTAATCTATAGAGGACTTCGACTAGTAAGTAAGAAAGGTTGTAGGTATTATGAAGTAAAAGAGGGTTCTACAAATTCTCTCATTGAAGATACAAATTTTTCTGTTCTTAGACTTACATATTCTCCAGGCTCGACGGCAGGATCTATTGGATTATCCCTTGGTATACCCCTAATAGGGACGGGACACCTAGAAATGGAACCTACATCTGGGCCAACCCGTTTTACAAAAACTACTATAACTTTAAATGGGTTAACACTGGAGAAGTTAACACACGATTCACATGCTATCAGTATAACAATAGTTGATGATTCTGAATCAAGAGTAGTTCAAACATACGACTACACAACACTTGTTATATCTAAAGATGATTATCAAAATCCTGAATTTATAAAGTTTTTGTTCTATTCTGGAAACCTATTATATCTAAGACCAGTAGGACCAAAAATAGGTAGTGGTTGGGAATTAAGAAATTTTCCTAAATTGCCAATCAATAATCAGGTCCTAACATCAGAGAGCACTACCATCTATACATTAAGACGTAGGTATAATGACTACTTAATACGTGGAATTGACTATCAAGATCAGTTTATTATTGAAGTTCGTCGTATCCTTGACGATTATGGGATAGAATTTGTTAGATTAAATAAAGAAAGAACTTTAGAGGTTACTTCTTATATAACGTATCAATTTAATCAAACACCAGTTCTAGTTAATCACCCTAAGCGAGGAGATTACGACCGAAACATTCTCTATTATAAACAGCCTATTGATTTTGTATTCCACACAAAAGATATGCCACTTTATCACGACTTTAAGAGTAAATACTTAAACGTAAATCTCTTAACTAATTTTACAGAATTCCGAGTCCCCGACAGAGCTGGTGCTAAGTGGATTGGAGTCGCCAAGTGGGGTAGTATTACAGAAGATTTTAATCACGTCTATCAACCAGATGATAACTCTAATTTCGCATTTCAATGCCAATTTAGGTGTGAAATATATTTCTATGAAGTCTTAGATACGAGATATGAATTCCTCAGAGAAATTATAACCAGACTAGATGCAGAAGATAAAAACGGCGAAATGTCAGCAAGAGAAGAAAATCGCATAAAAGATGATCACTTTTAAAAAGAAAACCCTCACAAAAAATTTAATCCCAGAAGCTATCAAGCAGCTTAAGAAAGAGGGTATAAGCTATAACCCAATTACTTCCGCCCAGGCAGATGCCGCCAGTAAAGTCAATTCAAAGGCAATGGTTCTTTTGTCTTTCATCCAGAATGAGAAAGGTTTCTACCAGATTACAGTTAAAGATAAAGAATTCTACTCGTATACTAAGAAATTCTTAGGAGACAGTGAATACTGTAACATGCGAATCATCGATGAAAACAAAAAAGAAAGAACCGTTACGGCTGAAACAGATCACCTAGGCGTGGCCCTTGACGTAATTGAGGTTCTGGGAATAAAATATAATCTTTCAATCGTAGAAGATGATAACATTTAAGCAAAAAGAATACTCTGAGTATGATGCAATGAAGAGTCTCTATAACGAGATCATGAAGCGCACTAATGGTGATAGGCGTAAGTTCCCTGTTATTAATATGAGCGCTCTTATTCCTATCCTGAAAGGAAATAACATCGTTATTGAGAGATTCGTTATTAGTACTTCTATGTTTGGGAAAGATAAATATAGAATGTACATAAAGATTGGGGCCAAAGCTAAACTCCCTGATGACGTTAGACTCCCCAATAAATATTATGATGAGAGACTTGGAAATGTAAAGCTCACCTTCCAAGGTGGTATTTTTGGTCCGAGTCAAAAACTACAACAGAAAGAAGAGTCCACACAAGCGGAGGATGGTCGACTTAAATTGTTCGCTAACAGTAAACCAAAGGGTCCTAAACCCATGATTAATGGTGAAATTTACCCAGAGGTAAGTATTAAGCGACAAGTATCTGAACTCTTAGGAGAGGCAATTAAGTATGATAAACCAGGTCGTACACTTGTACTAGAATTTGATAGCATCGGTGATGCCATTAATGCCCTGAATATTCTTCCTTTCGGACTCGACTACAAAATATACTTGCTGGACGCATAAACTATGCTAGTTCTTAGACGAAAAAAATTTACCCAAACCAAGATCCTAAATACTAACGCCCCTGGAATTGGTTTCACAAGGGGACGCAAATATGATACCGACATGGATAGATTGGGTCGCATGGATACTGCACAAAGAGAGCTTCAGAGGGTTGGAGATCTTGGTAGAGAAATGCGAAAATTATCGTCGGAATTACATCGGGGCAAAATAGATAATTCATGATTATTATGGCAAAGTATATACTCAAAAGAAAAACATATGGCTTAACAGAAGCTGCCAGTAATACCGTAGGCGGTGTAGCGGGTGGCGTAGGTAAAGCCCTTGATTCAAAACCTGCTGCCATAGCTGGTGGTCTTGCCGGTGGTGCTACTCTTGGTGCTGGTATTGGTACTGCACTTGGTTCATTAGGCGGTGTAGCAGGTATGGCTGCTGGTCCTCTTGGTTGGCTAGTAGGTGCTGGTCTCGGTGCAGCGGCAACACGCGGTCTTGGTAAAGGTCTTAAGAAAGCTAGCGGAGAGGACGACTAAAGAAAGGAGGAACTCATAGATGACTAAGTTCAAACAAAAAGAGTTCGGTTGGTTTTTACCTCTCCTAACAGTCGGTTCAACTGGTGCTACAATGGTACAGGCATCATCTCAAGCAAAAGAGAGTGAAGAGCAAGCAGAAAAAACACAAGAACTTATGCGAGCTCAAAATAAAAAGCTAGAAAAGATAGCTAAAGCTGCCAAGACAAACCCAAACGCCGCGAGTCAAGCAGCACAAGTCTTAGAACAAAGCCAATATTCAGCAATTCCCATAGGAGCTATGAGAAACATAGTAAAAGGAAAACAAGCTCTACAGGCAATTGGAACGGCGGGGAAGGAAGCCTTTGGAAAAGGTCTCGCACGAAATGTTGCCGGTGGTGTTGGTATGGGAGTAGCTACTTACGGGGCAGGAAAATTAATTCAAAGGGACATGAAGAAAGAGGGCATGGACGTTGATGAGAATGGTAATCTATATCAAAAATCTTATGCTATGCCTGTCCTAAGTACGGTCACTAATGCAGTTAAGAAATGGGCTGAGAAAAATCCGAAAACATCTCTTGCCGCTGGAGGTATTGGGACTGGAGTAGGTTTTGTTGGTGCTCCGACGCTCCTCGGTTACAAGGCAGACAAAGCTCAGATGAAAGATCAGATAGAAGCAACTCAAAAACAATTTGCAGTGCTGCCAATGTCTTTCTTAAGAGGAATAGTAAGAGGAAAACAAGCAGTTCAAGGAGCTGTTAGTGCTGCTAAACCTGTCATTAGTAATGCAGCAGCTAAAGGAGAGGCTTACTGGAAAGCAGGGAAAGAAGCTGCGACTCAGAAAAAAGATGCCCTTGTTAAAGGTATCCAAGAAAAGGAAATTGTTAAAAATCCGGGTAAAACATTATTAGGATTTGGATCTACAATGACCTCTTTTGGCGTAATGGGTCGTGAAAGTGTAGGTAAATTTGCCACTAACCTAATGAACTCCAAATCGGAATGGGCTCAGAAACTTGGTAAGGGTATGCTTTCTAAAGACGCTGCTGGTAATCTAATCCAAGGAGAAGGAAAATATGCTGGTCAATTCCTCGCTAATAAGAAGGCTATGGCTGGTGCAATTGGTGCAGGTGCTTTAGCTACTAAGGCTACTTGGGATGCTGGAGAAAAAATAACTAATAAAATAGGCCATAAGGTAGATCCTGACGCCTATAAATATCAAGACGCAAAGAATCAACAAGTATGATCATTAAAAGAAAACTTTACACTAAGTGGGATGAAACTGACAATCTGAAACGGATGAAGGATTCTGATATTCTAGCTGAAAAGAAGAAGAAGGGTGGTTCATCTATGGCAGTTGTTAGAGATACTGCGGTTGGTGTAGTTGGTGGTGGCGCTTTAGGCGCTGCTGCAGGTGCTGCTTATGGTCTAGCAAAAGGTGGTTCAGGTTTTGCTGCTAGGATGGGTGCAGCTGGGGCCGGTATGCAGAAGGCCGGTAAAGCAGGTGCTATCTTAGGTGGCTTGGCTCTTGGTGCTAAAGCTCTTCATAAGAAAGCTCAGGAAGACAATGAGGCCGAATTCTACAATAAACGACTCAAGTATGCCAAGAAACAGGCTGAACGAAGAGAGGCCAAGGACTGGAAAACCAATATGACACAAAGAGATGGCTACTCGTATTAAACTCAAGAGAGGTCTGAAGCGTGGTATTAAGTTTGTGGAAGATCATCCAGTTTCAGTTTCAGGCGCTACTTTTGCAGCTAGTACGGCAAACCTAATCACCAATAGAAGCAGACACGATAAAGATAGAGATTATCAAGAGAAACAGCTCAAGGCTATGGAAAACTTGACATCTCAACTTAAGAAAAATGCTTCGTCAATGAATGAAGTGACAAAGACATTACAAGATAAAGAGGAGAAAAAGGGAGGCTCCTCAGTTAAGTTCTCCCTAAAGAAAACAGATAAAGAAAATGAACGTTAATGATTTCATTACTAGCGTAGAGAATCTCTACGAGTCTGACGTATTTATTCCCAACCTCATCAAGGTTCTGGATGCCAACCGCCTCGCCCCCGTTAATCGTGACCTGATTGGTCTTCCTCACGAGGATATTTGGTACAATGCAGATGGTGTTCCCATTCCCGTCGAGGAAGAAGAGGAAAACGCAGAACCCAAAGATTAAGGAGTAATTATATTAACACCCCCATAACGCATTATGATCAAATTTAAGCAGAAAGACTTCAGCAATTATATTGTGTCAGATGCCGTCAAGGGTGCTACTATTGGTGCAGCAGTAGGTTCAGTTATAGGCGGAGGTGCAGCTCCAGAGAAACTCCCTGTTAAATTTTTACCGGGAGCCAAAGAATATAACAACCTAAGACACGGTAAGAAAGACACTGAGGGTAAAATTAAGCAGCAATTAGCAATAATGGGTACATCTGTTATCTTAGGAGCTGCTCTTGGTGCGCTTTTGGGAACTGTTAAAGAAATAGATAAGCACGTTTCTCAGGGGAATGCAGATAATAGACTCATGGGAAGCGTAATTAAAGAACTTGAGAAAAAAGGTTACAAAGAAGGTCAAGACTTCACTAGAGATCCAAAACAGGCAACTACTTTCAAAGTGTGTATTGTCTTAACACGTGATGGAGCTAACCTCAGACTCCTCGTTAATGTAGTAAAAGATCCGAAACTCAAACAGACTACAGATAAAGTTATTCGTAGTCTCACTGGTAAACCTCAAGTTCGAAATAATACTGCCTCCAATAAGTATAATGAGATCTCAATTTCGACGATCTCTAATACTCCCTCAAATATTAAGACGGTAACAGAGTTGGCTAGCGGCTTTATTAAGGCCGGATACCCAACATATATAGTTGAAGTTGGATAAAAATAAAACAAAACAACAAATCATTTAATATGGCACAATGGAAAGAGACTCGTGAACCGTATGTTGACGTTCATGAGAAAGTAAAAGTGGCTGCTCTTAATCCAAGAGCTGGTGAGGATCTGATTATCGGTTGCGCTATTATCTCAGACGCAGGCCCCAGCATCCCTACTCTTATTACAGGTCAGTCCGAATTCCTTGCTACCTACTCTTCGGAGGATCTGACAAAGGACTACGTAAGTGGTTTGAATAAGCTCTATAAGGGTGATATTAGTGACATGGCTGAGACTATGTGGCTGAATGCATATCGTCTGGCTGGCTCTAACACCATGCTCGTAGTTCGTGCGTCAAAAGCTAAAGATATTTATTTCGCTAAGCCTTTAGTAATTGGCGACAATAACGTATATATCCTTCGCGATGGCCAACTCTTGAAGAAGGTACAGGAATTTAAGATCGTAGTCGATATCGACGCAGATAGCGCAGATCATAGCACAGATGGTTGGTCTATTAACATTAATGGTATCGGCGTAATCGGTAACCGCAATACTGATGACGGTGCCCAGTACGATTACTTTGTTAAGGATATCGTTGAGTTGGTCGATTACCTAAACGATACTACAAAATTCTTCAGCCCCAGCTATACTTTCTATAGCACTCCCGAGGCAGAGGAAGGTGATGAAACTGACGATGCTCTAGATGCCCGTAGCGTTGTATTCCATGAGGTATATCTCGGTAAAGATGTTCTAGATGCTACAGATGCTCGCTGCCCGGACGGTCTGTCCTATGTTATTACATGTGAACCTGAGTGGAGCGCTGTTAATCCTACTCAGCATACCATTGATCTGAATAGCGTTGCTTTCAGTGATTTCGAGGCTGCTCCCTTCTACGCTACTAATAACTTTAATTCTAGTACAGAACTAAAGCTGCGTATTCGTCGTTTCAATCACGATGCAGTTGTTACTAAGGAGTTGAGCAAGAATGATGCCTATGCAGGCGGTGACTCTCCGTACACTGTACTCTCGAAGGTTCTTGATACCTTCACTAATAAGGGTACTTATCAGAAGGGCGGAAAGAAACTTCCCACCGAGGATGTTCTCTATCGTGATTTCTATGAGGTTGCCGTAATTGATCCTAGTATCAGTGACGAGCCCGTATATTTCAACATAGGTAATATCTTAGGTCGTGGTGACATGACTGAGGCTGAGCTTAACGAATCACTGAAGATGATTCAGGTACAGCTTCCGGATGATCTTGGAGACCTCGGTTTGGGTTACTATGGTTACCTGAGTGAGGCCGATAAGACGGGTTGGAAGGTTGCTGCTAATCAGTCTACTTCGCAAACAGCAGACTATGTTTTCAGTAACAAGAAAGAGATGCAGGCTGTAACAGCAGAGGCCGGTAAGATTGCTATTGTAGGTCGTGTTGTTCCTGACATCTATCAGTATAACGGGACCAATCACGAGTGGGTACTTGTAGAAGACAAGCAAATCGAGGATTTCGAAAACGACGACACTCTCAACTTTAAGTACACAGAAGCTTCGATGGCTGCCCTTAAAGCTAGTGCAACAGATCCTGCTAATGGGGAGTATGCATTAGTTGGAGAAGCTGCCGATGGTGTATACTATGAGTGGGTTGTTGGTACTCGTGATCTGAGTGACCTTGAGCCACGTGAGATCTTCGTTGACCTTAGCATCGATCCTGAGAAGTATCGCATCCTTGATGTTTCTGATAACGACATCATGAAGGCCCTTGACCAGATTAGTCTGGATGAGGTTTATGTAACTGAAGGTCTTGCTGACCTCGGCTGTACAAGTCCCATGATTCAGAGCTATATGGCTAATATGGCCGTAAACGACAACTACTTCTATCCCATCAGTACTATCAACAGCACCAACTACCTAGCCATTGCTAATTCAATTAATCGTATTAGCAAGGACTCGTACAAGCTGTATGCAAGTGCTCCTTGGGATGTTGATACTGGTAACGTTGGCTTTAAGTACTACGCTTCTCCTGGTACTCTGTATTGGGAAATGGTAGGTCGTAACCGTAACCTGGGTCGTGAGTTCGCTCCTTGCCTTGGTCAGAGCAACGGTATCGTCCAGTACCAGAAGCCAGTCGTTGAGTTCAACAAGAAGACTCGTCAGTTGCTGCTGAGCAAGAACATTAACACCGTTCTGTGGAACACTCAGACTCAGGCCTGGAACATTAATAATAACTATACAAAGACCAGTGAAGATACGATCATGAAAGATGATGGTAACAGTCGTCTGATGATTCGTATCAGCAAAGCTATGCCTGTCCTTTAATTTTAGGAGGCTTAGATTTAATATCTAAGAAAAAAATATTAAATGCTGGAACAGAAAAATTCTAAATCAGCATCCCTTTAAAAGGGTCCAACGACTATGTGATAGATAAAATGATATAGTCTAAACTTGTTATACAAAATATAAAAGAAATTTGCTCAGGCAATTCATTGGTCGTCGTATCGGTCCAATTCTCTGGCAGGATATGACTTCTGTTATTGACTTCTGGTTTAAGAACACGATTCTCCCGATGGAGTATACAATCGACGCTTACCAGATCACCATTAACGAGACAAATAATCCTGTAGAGATACAGAGACAGAACCGCGTTAAGGTGTTGGTAGAAGTACGTTACCAGCGCGCTGTCCGTTATATTGACGTGTACAATACTGCTTTAAAAAATCGGAGCCTATCACTTTTGATAGAAAATTATCTAAATTGCTGGAAGAGAGAATCTTTATCAGCAGCTCTCAAAAAGAGTCCAACGACTGTAGTAGAAAAGTATCTTAAGATACATAATACAGTCTATATGCTAAGTCATTGATACTCAGCTAGTTAGACGATATTGGCATGCCATTTGACGGAGAACAATGGGCGTAAGCACAAATTTTGCGCTTGACTAAGTCTTAAATTCTAAATAATGGAAACGGGCGGGTAGATAAAATATTTGACTTTATTTATCCGCCCACATTATTTAATTAATAAAATGAGTGCAGAAGAAGCTAAACAAAAAATACTAGATAAGATAAAATACATCGAAAAATCAACTGGAAAACGCTATAGATTTATATCATTCGTTAATGACGAGTATTTAGGAATCTATAAAACTAATCTAATAGTACAAGATCTATCTATTGGGGAAATAAAAGAAATTTCATATTCATCTTTTATGAAACATAACGGATGGTCTAATAAACTAGAAAGGATTAGAATACCAGAGGAAACGGCCATTAAAAGAATAAATAGAAAAATAGAAGATTTAGGAAATAATGTGGAGTTCATTGATTTTGTCGGTGGAAAATGGATAGGAGTAGAAAATAGCCGAATAATATTAAAAAGTAATGTAACAGGAGAAACTGGAGAAATAAAATACAGATCATTTCTAGGTTCTGGCTGGACTCCTGATTCAGAAAAGCTGCGCAAATTAGAAAAATCTAGATCAGTTAACACTGTTTCTAAAGAGAACGCTATTACTAATATAAAAAATAAATTAAAAATTATAAATAGGGGAATAGATTTTATTGGATTCAAGGATAACAAGTGGGAAGGTACTATAAATTCAACAATAATTTTAAAAAACAGCGAAGGAGAGAGTCATGAAATGCTATATGGCGATTTTATGAGAGCCAGAAATACAATTGGATGGAAATTTTCATGCGAAAGTTTTCACTATATTACGGAAAACATATGTATGAAAATAATAGAAAATATATGCAACTGTAATGTAGTAAGACAGTTCAAGATACGGCTCCCATCTGAAAAAATTATAAAAGTTGATTTTTATTTACCAGAAAGAAAAGAAATAATCGAATATGACGGTAGCCAACACTATAGATGGGAACCTTATATTCACAAAACCTATAATAGGTTTGTCGATCAAGTAAATCGTGACAATGCCCTTGTTCAATACTGCAAAGAAAACTCTATTCAACTACTTAGAATTCCGTGGAAAGACAATAGTCGTTTAGAAGAGATTATTCATGCTTTTCTTCTAGAAGGCAAAGACATCACAACTCACATTCAACCCAAACTTCTACCAGTACCAATGAGTTATTATGGACAAAACATTATTAATCGATCTTAAGAAAAAGGTATTTATTCGGTCGGCCTTAATCTCGCTTGACTCATTGGATGAGCTCCTTGGGCTCAATGATTATCTATCGGCCGATGAAATCCTACTTGAGATATTCAAGAAGGCACTCAAGGAATTTGAGAAAACAAACCCTCTTATTCTTGATATGCCTGTTAACTACCAGCAACTTTGTGGATGTAATCCACCAGCTGGTTATGGAGAGATAAAATCAAATTTTACACTATATTTAAACTGCGTTATCCCAGAGAATCGTATTATTCTAGTCCCTAATTCCCTGCCTGCTTGGCGTGTTGGTGATGGCGGCTATATGAATGCATTCTCAAGTTATGCAGGAGGAGCATCAATCCCCCAGCCGGGTGCTTATACCTACTTTACTGACTACAGAAGACCCTATGTTTTTATAGGTGATTTAGGACTTATGCAAGGGGTAGGGGGTGGAGAGATTATTATTCGTGGCATAGTCTCTAGACCTATTGTTCCTGATTGGCTTCCTGATAAAACTTTTAATCCAGCATCTGAGTCTAGTGCTATCTACTGGCTAGATGTAGAAACAAGTGGAGCAAGAGAAAACTTTTTTATGGACTTAGTCATGGTCAATCTCCTTGACTATATCCGACAAATGAGAGCCACGATACAATTAGCTAATGTACCAGTTGAAGTTCTTGCCAACGTTGATGCTGCATACCAAGAGCTTCGTGCTAGATGTGATCAGTATGAACTTCAGAGTGGTTGGTATGGAGAACTATTAATGTAGAAATGATTATACAAAGAAACTACTCCAGTAAACTAGCTCGCTCTATTAAAGTGGCTAGACGTATTGGTAATAATTGGATGACGGCTATTGATAATGCCGGATTAAAAGCAGGCGATGCTATTAAAAGTACTATTACAGGCAAACAACCCGTTGCACCTAAATTTAAATTTCGGCCAAAATCAAATACTGAAATTAATCGAGCAACTATAGCTCAAGAACAAGCTATCAAAACTGCACCTAAAAGAGCACAGGAAAAAGCTACAGAAGTCATGAGTACTAGGGTAGGAGAAGTTGTTGATAAGGGAATAGAATCAACAATTCGTCGACCAGATGTAGCGGTTGTAGCAACAGCTTCTCAACTTACCACACCGGTAGGGTTAGCAATTGGTGGTCCAGCTGGAACTGCTTTGTGTATGCCGGGATATAGTGCTGCTGTACCTATGGTAGTTAATAGACCGCTCATGACACAAGGTATGAAAGGTAAATTGGATAAAGCTGCTACGAAATATACTAAAACAGGATTTTCAAGAAAACTTCGAGGAGCAAAAGGAACTGTAGGAGACTATATTCGTACAGCACAGAACATGCCAATCCCTGTTTTAACAATGTAAAAAAGTATGATAGTTTTTAAAAAGAAAGAATTCACAATCCCTGAAGGACATTACACAGGTCCTAAGGATATTGATAAAGTACCTGGGGCCATTGAGACTATCACAAAAGGGGCTCTAGGTGGTGCCGGAGTAGGAGCTATAACGGGTGCTATTTTAGAAGATACGACTGTACTAGAGGGAGCTATTACTGGTGCTAAATGGGGAACTGTAGGAGGAATTATCGCTAAGTTATTCTTGAATTATATTCATAAACCAATGACCCACATTAAATACCAAGAAGTCGATAAAAATATACGCAGACAGTTTGGTATTTTCAGAATGTCAGGAGTAACTGTAGGAGACTCACTCGATAAAAGAGCTAAACTAGATGATAAGTTTAGTTTCAATGATAGAAATGTTAGTCAGTATAAAATTAACTTTGCTATCCATAATAACACAATAACAATGTATACTTTTGGGATGACTAAAGAAGAACTAGATAAAACTAGTAATACTTTGGACTACTATTGCAAAAAGTATTTCTCAATGGAGTATACAGCAAAAATTATAAACCAGAAAGTAAACTCATATTCCGTGGATATAGTCTTTACTAATTACCACGCAATGTGTCAGTTCATCATGGAACTATCCGAGAAACTTAACACGAAAATTAATCTTCTCGACAACAATGCCATCGTAGGAGCACGCTTAGAGGAGGCTGCTAATGGAGAAGAAGAGAAATCATTCTCCATGGGCGGGTTTAATGTTAGGAAACACGAACTTATGAAAATGCTCCTGACCGGTATTTCAAAAGGAATAGGAAACTCATTCAGACTCGGAAATAATATGATAGTGCAGGCAGTCCAGGGGGCTGTTAAGGGTGGATTAGAGGGGTTGACTTCTGGTGACCTACAAAAACTTGGTCTCCCATTAACAAGAGGAGAATATACTAATGCATACTTAAAAGAGGCTCTTAAGAGACTTCACTACGTAGAGGGATTTAACTATACGGTAGGCGAAGAGCAGGCAGAAGCTAATATGTCATTAGTTAGTGGTGTCTTGATTATTTCCGTTATAAAGAAAGAGTCTGGGGATATAGACAAAAAAGTCTGGAAAGCACTTAAAGCAAAGATTCGCAGAAGTGATACTGGTCGTGTGATTGTCTATACATATGCCATGAAAGATAAAAGTGAATTAGACTTAGTCCTAAAGAAATTAATGTCTGTCAAGGCTAAGTTTAATATTTATGATAACTAAAACATGGGAGGCCTGGAGAGATGATACTACTTAGAAAATATTTTTCAGGAACTATGATTAATAAGATCACAGAAAAATTAGATCAAGAGGGAATAACCGATTACGAGGTTTCCGACAGAGTTCCCACAGATGTGATTAGCATGACTGGAGAGCCTGGTGGACTAAAGATTTATATTCCCCGGGACTATGAATATAGTCAATACGAAATAGATGACTTTATCAGAACACAGGCAAAATTTGTCAGAACTAATGTTAGCCCAGAAAGAAATATTAGTGTGATGAAATTACAGGGAACTCTCACATTCTCACAAATGTATAAACTGGTAAAGTATATTATTAACGAACAGGGTTTTTGTACACTATTAAACATATGAGCGAGAGTATGACCTCCAAGAGCCAAGATAAAGCTCAGAAACTTTATCAGATAGGGCTTAAAGCGATTAAAGTTCAGTTGGCACTCAATGGTACTAAGTTTATTGTGTTGCGCCCCAAAGATAATTCTAAGTGGAAGAATGTTTTTGGAGGTTCATATTCCTCAGACAGTACCCTTGAAAACGACTATGACCAATTCGAAACTACCCTCATTATTAACATGAACGAGATGAGAGATGTTTGGAACCGTAACCGCGATTCTATTGAGGCTACGACAAATGACGGTTCCTTAGAGGTTGGCGACGAATTACAATATACGAGAGGCGGAAGAACATACAGATTTAAAATATCCTTGAAACAAGGGTATTCTGAGTTATCCAACTCTCTTTATTCTTATACCTTAATGAGTATTATTGAAACACTCGACATGTAATGGACAAAGATATTAAAAAACAAAACATGATTCCGGGCAGCTGTGATGAATTCACACGTGCGGAAGATATCCAAGAGCTCAGCAAGTATTTGAAGAAAGTAAAAGAATTGACCGATGACTTTGCGACTATGAATCACGACGTCCTAGAAGTCAGAGGCAGAGAACACTTTATCAAAGATCCAGAGCTTTCGGATAAAATTGACGTTCTCCGTCCCGGCAACTCCGAGGTTTCAAGCTTAGTAAGTTCGAAAGAGTGGTTAGAGCATGATAATAATATAGAGGAACTTCTTGCAGAGAAAGAAAAGCTGAGTGGAGAAAGACCAGAAATAAATTCACTGGAAAATAATCGAGAAGACATACAAGGAGATAGGAAAGAGATTAATGCCTTGAGTCGTATCCAGGAGATTCTCTCTGGTGAACATAAAGATCTGGAATCCCTGTCAAATCACCGTGAAGAATTAGTTGGTGAAACAAGCGAGAATATCCTCGAAGGTTATGTTGACAGAATTTTAGGGAACACTGATCAAAACCAAACCCTTTCTGACCACATCGAACGAATCGGGGGTGACACTTCACAAGAAAGTCACCTAGAAGATTATAAGGAAAACTTGACAGGAGCTCTCAAAGACGAAGACTTGCGTGGTCAGAGATTAGACTTAAACGATCAGCGCGAGACGTCTCTGTCACGGGAGCGTTTAGATTTGGAAGATTCCAGGGAGGTAAATCTAGAAAATGAGAGAATTAATATCTCTGATACAAGAGAAAATTCTTTAAGTCAGTTTAAAGATCAAATAAGTGATTTGA
>OCTX012232818.1_pt1 | contig 22507 bp, 24 predicted proteins | sample 1539691 | NCBI WGS metagenome assembly OCTX01 (sample SAMN02144231, study PRJEB22623) | gut metagenome | biome: sheep rumen | host: Ovis aries | place: New Zealand
ATAGTAGTGGCCATATGTCCTAACAACTATATCAATATTTTTGATGTTGCAATATCTAACCCCATAAAAATGACTTAAAAATGGACGAAACTATACTAAATTTCGTCTTTTTTATGCTATAATTTAATAGAAATGGAGTGATTCCTATGGATAATAAAACAAACATCAATTGTTTGATTACGATTTATAGAAACTCCTTTAGAAAAGCCTATAAATAAAGGAACTGAAGAGAATTTAATCTTACATTATTTTAATATAAAATCAATAATTATCACGAATAATTAATAAAAATTCCAAAAAATGTTACTTTTTTGACTAGGATTTAGACAAATGATTACGAAAAGTGAAACTATTTGTGAAAGAGGTATAAATATGACTTTAGATGATTTAAAAAAAGAATATGATAAACTCCAATTAAAATATGGAGCTAAAGAATTAGATTCTATTTATAATGGTGGCTGTATAGATAGTCCTGACATATGTTTTGTATTTATGAATCCAACTGGTAGGAATATTGCTTCATCTAAATCATGGAAAGGTTTAAAAGCTCCCTGGATAGGAACTAAAAATATTTGGGATTTATTCTATGAATTAAAATTATTAGATAAAGATATATATGATAAAATAAAAACTATTAAAGGAATTGATTGGACGGAAGAATTTGCAAATGAAGTTTATAATAATGTTAAAAAACATAAATACTTTATAACTAATTTAGGTAAATGTACTCAAATTGATGCAAGACCTCTTCCTGATAGTGTATATAAAGAATATCTACATTTACTAGAAAAGGAAATAGAAATAATAAATCCTAAGGTAATTGTTTTATTTGGTAACCAAGTTTCTTCAATTGTACTAAATGAAAAGATTTCTGTTTCTCAATGCAGAAAAAAAGAATTTATTAAAATAATAAATAATAAAAAATACAAGTGTTATTCAGTGTTTTATCCAGTGGGAAATGGTAGATTTAATATTGGAAAATCAATTGAAGATATAAGTTATATTATTGAACAAATCAATGTTGTGCAAGGTTAAAACTTGCTTTTTTTATGTTATAATATTTAAAGGAGTTGAGAACTATGTCCAAATATAAAGTAGGGGCTTATGTAAGACTGTCAAAAGATGATAATTATAATGAATCTGATAGTATTGATAATCAAAAAAGCATAATTAAAGATTATATAAAAGATAATAGTGATTTTGAATTAGTAAATTATTATGTAGATAACGGCTATACTGGTACTAATTTTGATAGACCAGCTTTTGTTAAATTATGTTTTGATATAGTTAAGAAAAAAATAAATTGTGTAATAGTTAAAGATATGTCTAGATTTGGAAGAGATACAGGATGGGTTAAAGTGTATTTGGGTGAAGAATTTCCAAAACATAATATTAGATTTATTTCTATTAATGATAAATTAGATAGTCTTAAAGATAGTAATTATACAGATACTCTAGAATTTGCATTACTAAATTTGACATATGAACATTATGCAGTTGATATATCTGAAAAAGTCTCTGCAGTTAAACATCTTCAACAAAAGAAAGGTGATTTTATAGGTGTTTCAGCTCCTTATGGATACTTAAAAGATCCAAATGATTGCCATAAGTTTATTATTGATGATTATGCAGCAAATATTATTAAAAGAATATTTAATATGACATTAGAGTGTAAAAGTAAAAATGAAATAGCTGATATTTTAAATAGTGAAGGAGTTTTAACTCCGTCAAGATATAAACGCGAAATAACTAAGGTAACTAGTTCTAAAACAATTAAATCTAAAAAGTGGAACAATACTATAATTAATGAAATATTAAAAAATGAAACTTATATAGGAACACTTATACAAGGTAAAAATCGAAAACCAATGAGAAAATTTAAAAAAATAGTTAAAACAAATCCTGAAGAATGGAAAATATGTGAAAATCATCATGAACCATTAATTGATAAAGAAACATTTCAAACAGTTCAAAATATATTAAACTTTTCTGATATAGTGCAAGATGAAAATGAATTATTAATAACTAAAATTAGATGTGGTGAATGTAATAGTGAATTCTATAGAAGAAAAGTTAAAGGAATATATTATTATTGGTGTAAATCTTCATATCGTAAAACAGGTTGTAATTTAAAATCAATTAGGAAAGATACGCTAGAAAATATGATACTAGGTGATATTAATGACAAATATAAAAAGAATTATAAAAAACTTAATAAGGCTTTGGTAAATCAATATATAAAACAAATAGAAATATTTGATAAAAATAGAGTAAAAGTAGTATATAAATCTGATAAATAGTGATATAATTAGTTCGTAAAGTTTCCAAAAAACAAGTATTAACTATAAAATGAAAGAAGGTGAATATATGTCAAATAAAATAATAGAAGTTCAAAATATCAAGATAAATGTTACAAATATAGATGATAATGATTATATTTGTATTTCTGATTTTGGTAAGTTTAAAGAAGGAAAATCTAAGGCTGATGATGTTATTAGAAACTGGTTAAGAAATAGAATCACTTTAGAGTTCTTAGGGACATGGGAATCTATTTATAACCCTAATTTTAATTCCGTCGAATTCGACGGGTTTAGAAAAAGTGCTGGACTTCATACATTTACTTTAAGTGTTACTGAATGGTGTGAGAAAACAAATGCTATTGGCATATATTCGAAACGAGGAAAATATGGTGGAACATATGCACATAAAGATATAGCTTTTGAATTTGCATCTGCAATTAGTCCCGTATTTAAATTATATTTAATAAAAGAATTCGAAAGATTAAAAAAATTAGAAAATAAAAATAGAGAATGGGATATAAAAAGAATTTTAACTAAAAATAATTATTTGATACATACTGATGCTATTAAAAATTATATATTACCTGATAATGATTTTTATACGAATAAAGAATGGTTAAAATATGCAGAAGAAGCTGATATCTTAAATGTAATATTGTTTCATACTACTGCTAAAAAATGGAGAGAATTAAATCCAGAGTTAGCCAAGAATTCAAATGTAAGAGATTATGCAACAATAAATGAATTAACAGTCTTGTCAAATTTAGAATCTCATAATGCAGAATTGATAAAAGAAGGCAAAACTAAAGAAGAAAGATTTGAAACATTAAGTGATATATGTAAATATCAATTAGATATACTTAATAATGCAGAAAAAATTAAATTGTTAAATGAAAGAAGTAGTGATTGAAATGTCAAATGAAGAAAAAAGTTTCCAAAAAACTAATATCAACTGTTTGTTTAGAATTTAGTTTACCTATTCATAGAAAATATTATAAAATAAAGAAAAAATTAATGCATAGTATTTGCATTTTTTTTGTAAAAAAAATCTTATTTTGATTAAAAAACATAAAAAAACAATAATTTTTTTATAGTTTTAGAGAGGTAACAACAAAAGGTTACCTATTATATAATTATTGTTGTAATAACAAATTATTTTTATATTTATATAAAGTTGATATAAAATGTGATATAATATAAAGCAAAAAATGGATTATAGGAGTTATTATGAAACTAAAAGTAAAAAATTATAAGAATATTTGTAATTTAGATTTGAATATTGATGAAAATAAAATCAATTACATATTTGGAATAAGTGGCTCTGGCAAATCATCAATAGTAAGTGCTGTAATTGGTGATAAATCAGATAAAAATATTTCGTATGGGCATAAAGCCCAAGATATGGAATTGGTTTTGTCACCAACTATAAATAGTGATGAATGTTTAATTTTTAATGAATATACACATCAAAAACTTATATTAGATAAAAATAATAATGAAGAAGTATATTCAATTTTGTTTGAAAATGATAATAGTTTGGAAGTAATAAGAACTGAAATAGTAGCATTATTATCAAATATTAATTCAAAAAGACAAGAACTATTTAACTATGTTCAAAATGTTGAACAAATGATAAAAGTTATAAATAAAAGAAAACTTCCTACTTCAAAAAAGTTTTCTTCAAGTTCATCTTTGGAAAAATTAAAGACTGAAATAGAAAACCCTAAATATAAGACATATTCTCATTTTATTCATGAACATGGATTAGACTATGTTCAGTGGATTGAAGAAGGAACAAAATTTGGAGAGTTTAAGTTAGGAAAATGTCCATTTTGTGTTCGAAAAATGACTGAGTATAGAGCTGAAAAAATATCTGATATTGTTAATATTAAACCAGAACAATATAGCATTATTTCTGATTCTCAAGAAGTATTAAATAAAATTGGCATAGATGTGCCTAACTTCTCATATAAAAGGGAAATAAAAAAATTAGAGAAATCTTTATATGAAGCTATAAAAAACAAAGATATTATCGAAGATTTATATTCTATGGTAGATTCATATAATCTGGATTCTTTAGATATTGGGGGAATACATAAAATATCATTTTCTAAATCATTATGTGATATTTTTCCGGATGTAAAAATAGTAATAGATGAATTTAATAATAATATAGTTGAATTAAAGAAAAAGCTGGGTAATATAAAGCAAAAAACATCTAAATTTATTGGCAAAAATTTAAAAAAATTAAATGGTTATTTATCAAAGTTTTCTATTCCATATGAATTTGAAATTGATAAATATGATACATCAAAAAAAACTGCAACTGTATTTTTGGTAAGTAAAAAAGAAAATAAGCACGAAGATAGAATTGATAATTTATCATATGGAGAAAAAAATATTATTGCATTATTATTATTTTTAGTAAGTTCAAAGAAAAAAATAATAATAATTGATGATCCTGCTTCATCCTATGATGAAAATAGAAGAAAAGTTATTTATGAATTAATATATGAATTTCATAGCACTCAAACATATATTGTATTATCTCATGATCAGGTTTTCATTAAATATGCATTACTTGGATTATCTACAAAAAAATATTCAGATAATACTGGTAAGATAATGTGTCTCGAAAATATAAATGGGGAGTGTAATACTGAGGATATAGTTGAAGATGACTTTGATAGACTTCATAATCAAATAATAGATTTTATGAAGGATAATTTGGATTTATCTTACTATAGAAAAATAATTAATTTACGTATATTAGCAGAATTAAATAAGAGTAGTAAAAAACAGGATAGATTAATTTATTCATATCTTTCTGCAATTCTTCATAATACTAAGAGAGATGATATTATAAAAGAATTAGATGAAGAAGGTGTTTCTGAAGAAGATGTTCTTCAATGGATATATGAGCACTATAAAGTTTTGCTACCCGAAATCCCAAATGATATTTATTATGATTTTGATTATAATCAGTTGACATCTTTTGAAAAGATAGCATATAAAAGAGAACAATATCGTTTAAAAAGAGGAAATAAAAGAACTAAATCGTTTATAGAAAAGGAATTTGATGATATAATTCATCTAAATGATAGATACTTCGTATCATTAAATCCATACAAATTTGATGTATATTCTGAAAATGTGTATGAACATTTATAATAAAGAAAACAAAAGTCAATTATATGTTTTTGTAATAATTTTTACATTTAACGGATTTTTATCCGTTTTTTTGTGTTTAAAAGGAGGGTTATATGAAAGAAAAAATTATTGAATTAAATATTGATGATATATCTGATTTTCCAAAACATCCATTTAGAATTAATAATGATTTAAACTATGATGAGTTAAAGAATAGTATTATTGAAAATGGAGTTTTAGTTCCAACAATCGTAAGAAAAAAAGAAGATGGTAAATATGAAATGTTATCAGGACATAGAAGAAAAAAAATTTGTGAAGAACTAGGTATAAAAAAAATACCTTGTATTGTTAAAGATGTTTCAGATGATGAAGCAATTATATTAATGGTAGATTCTAATCTTCAGAGGGAAAAAATATTACCTAGTGAAAAAGCTCTAGCTTATAAAATGAAATATGATGTATTAAAACATCAAGGAAAAGCTTCCGACCCAACGGGTTCGAAGTTATCTATAAATGAAATTGTGAAAGATACAAATGATAGTGCTACTCAAATTAGAAGATATATTAGATTGAATTATTTAATTCCTGAATTACTTCAGTTAGTTGATGATACGGTTTTGAAAGATAAACGAAATACCTTGACTATGGGATTGAGACCAGCTATTGAATTATCTTATTTGTCTAAAGAAAATCAAGAACTTGTATATGATGAGATACTATATGAAGATTTAACTCCGAGCCACGTCCAAGCCAAACGTATTAGAGAACTGGGGAATAAAGAAATGTTAAATATAGATATATTAGAATCTATATTTTTAGAACCTAAGCCTAACCAAACAAAAAGAATATCTTTAAATGCAGAAAAATTAAGAAAAGTTTTACCAAAAGATATTAAAAATTACAAAATAGAAGAGTACGTTTTAAAAGCTGTTGAAAACTACTCTAAATCATTAGCTATTGAAAGGGGTGATTCATATGATTTAGATTTTTAGCACCTTTTTATTTTATGACAATTCTTACTATAATTGTGATAAGAGGTGAAATAGAATGAGAAAAAAAAGTTTCTTGATTCTTACATCTTTGATTTTACTTATTGTTTTTATATTTGTTTTTTATATTTTTCTGTGTAAAAATTTTGAATCAAATAATATTGATAATGAAGTAAAAACGGCAGAAAAGATTAAAAAGGAAATAACTAAGAAAGAAGATGATTATAATGAATCTGCTAAAGATAATGAAATCAATATCAAAGATGATAATACTAACAATTATAGTAATGATGTTTCTACTAGTAAAAGTAGTAAAAATAATATGGAGTCTAATTATACAAGTAACTCTAATGTCATAAATAATAATTCTAATAAGGAATCAAATAGTAGTTCAACTCCTACAAGTTCAAGTAATAATCAAACAAATAACGAATCGGTTCCAGTAGAACCAGTTAGAGAATTAACTGAATGGGAAAAGTTAGGAATAAGTGAATATGATTATTACAATACTCCTAGTGAAAATGAAGAAGAACTTGCTTTTAAAGGAAATACCAGTCTATGTCAAAATGAAATAAATAGACTAGTTAATCAATACTATGATTCTGGAATAGATGGTGGTAACTATTATACTGTAAATGGAAAATATACACATGCTTATTTAGGATGTGGTATTAAGATGTATATGAATGGAAATGCATATACATATAGTCAAATAAAATCTATGGGATTTAATTAAGCACATATGTGCTTTTTTTTATGCCTAAAAGAAAGGAAAATAATATGAAAAAATTACAAAATAGTTTATTTAATTTAGTAATGATTGCTATTACATTGGTAAGTACTTTTTCAACTTTAAATGTAAAGGCATATACTACACAAGATACATTGTATCAAGATGATAATTATAAGTGGTGGGTGGCTATCTATAATAGAGCAAATACTCATATGGTTGCTACTCAAGAATCAATGCTAAGAAGAGCATCAGATAATAAACCTGTATATTGTATTCAAGCACCAATTCAATTTAATAATGGTAGTGCAGTAAATGGTATTGTTGATACGAATACTATGGTTTCAATGTCAGGTTTATCTGCAGAACAAGTAGAACGAATTAAATTAATAGCATATTATGGATATGGGTATGGAAATCATAATTCTCCAGAATGGTATTATGCAACTCAATTATTAATTTGGGCAAATGTTAATCCAGGATACGTTTATGCTATTACAGATGGAGACTATAGTCTTACACCTTCAACAAGATATGATGGATATTATAATGAAATTAACTTATTAGTTAATAATCATACAACTGCACCAAGTTTTGCTAGACAAACATTTGAATTGAAGAATGGTGAAACTTTAACAATTAATGATACAAATAATGTATTATCTAAATTCTATGAAGGTGTTGAAACAGACGATTATAAAGCAACTATTGATGGTAATAACTTAATTATATCTGCTAAAAAAGGTTATGAAGGTACAATTAATCTAAATGTTAAATCAAATGATAATCCTCCAATGATATACGAAGGAGCTAATCAATTATGTATGTCTGCTGGAGATCCAGTTATGATGATGGCAAGATTAAATATAATTGTAAGAACTCCATTTGAAGGATATAAGGTATATGGAGATAAGAAAGCAGGTACTTATAGACCTGAAAAAGATGCTGAATTTGAAATTTATAATAATTCAACAAATGAATTACTTACTACACTAACTTCAAATGAAGATGGTATGATAAAATATGATTTTAGATTAGGTGAATATAGAATTCATCAAACAAAAGGTAAAAAAGGATATACATTAATTGAAGATTATATTTTTACTGTCGATGGAAGTAATTTAAAAGAAGTAATATATTTTCAGAATAATGCTATTAAGGGTTCTTTAGATTTCACTAAAACAGATATAAGTGAATCTAAACCATTACCTAACACATTAATTGAAATATACAATGCTGATACAGATGAATTAGTATATAGTGAACGTACTGATGAGAATGGAAAAGTAGTTATTAAGAACATCAAATACGGACGCTATTACATAATCGAAAGTAAGGCACCGGAGGGATATCAGCTAAATCTTGAAAAAATGTATTTTGAGATTAAAGAAAATGGTGAGATTGTAAAAGCTACTATGAAAGATGAAATTATTACTGGAACACTAGAATTTTCAAAAGTAGATTTTTCAACAGCTGAACCATTACCAAATACTTTAATTGAAATTTATAATGCTGATACTGAAGAATTAGTATATAGTGAACGTACTGATGAGAATGGAAAAATTGTTATTGAAAACATCGAATACGGACGTTATTTCATAATTGAGAAGGATGCACCGGAGGGATATCAACTAAATCCTGAAAAGATGTATTTTGAGATTAAAGAAAATAGTGAGATTGTAAAAGCTACTATGAAAGATGAGAAAATAGTAGAAGTTCCAGATACATCTAAAAATGAATTTCCAGTATTTGAAACAATAACAATAATTATTTCACTAAGTGGATTAGGAATCTTAATGTATGCAAAGAAAAGAAAAAAGAAATAAGTTAATTGTTATAGGAATCTTATTATTGTTAATAGGGGTAGTGTTCGGCGCTACCTCTTTTCTTTGCAATTATCATAATAATCAAAAAGAAGAAAAAGATATAAATGATTTTATAGAGAATAGCTCTATAAATAATAATGATCTGATAATTACTGAAGAAGAGGCTAAAGTAGAAGTAACTCCAATTCAGTACAGTATGGTAATTGAGATACCTAAAATAAATCTAAAAAAAGGTTTATATGATATTAATTCAAAATATAATCATGTAGACTATAATATTCAAATTATTAAAGAATCAGATATGCCTAATATTGAAAATGGTAATTTGATTCTTGCAGGACATAATGGAAATTCAAATGTTTCATATTTTGATAACTTAAACACTTTGTCAAATGGCGATAGTGTTTTTATTTTTTATGAAGGTAAAAAATATACTTATAAAGTTTTTGATAATTATGAAGTTGATAAAAATGGAAAAGTATCAATTCATGGTTATTCAAAGAAAACAACTCTTATATTAATTAGTTGTAAGAAAAATACTAAGGATAAACAAATTGTTTATATAGGTGAACAAGTAAATAGTACTACCTATTAAGGAGGGATAAAATGGAAGAATTCAGTATTAGAAAACTAGAAGGTTATACGATTATGTCTAATCATCATTTAAGAGATCAAAATTTATCACACTCTGCAAGAGGATTGCTATCGTTTTTGTTATCACTTCCAGAAAATTGGGATTATTCATTCAATGGATTAGTTGCTATCAGTAAAGAAGGCAAAGATGCAGTTAGAAGTATGATTAATGAATTAAAAGAGGCTAAATACATCAAAATAAGCCAGTATAGGGACAAAAAAGGATGGTTTAAGTCAAAATATGATGTTTATGAATATCCTTATGATATGACCTTAAAAATGAATAATTATCGGACACCGGGTTTTCCGGTGCCGGACAAACCGATGTCGGAAGAACCGATACCGGATGAACCGATGTCGGAAAATCCGCCACAAATAAATACTAAAGAAATAAATAAAGAAGAAATAATTAATAAAGAAAAAAATATTAAAAAAATAAATAAGGTCAAGCAAGACCTTGCTAAGGCCTTTAAAGGTAATAATTCTAATAAAGATAATGATGTATTAATAGATGAAGATTTACTTGATTATGAGTGGTGGAAACATGATGAGGATGACTATGAGTTGTAAGGGGAGGAGGTGATGATTATGGAAGAATTGAAAGGGTTGTTAGTAAAGCCAAATAAATTACCTGAAGAAATTACTTTTAAAAATACATTAGAAACTAAACAAGAGTTAGTAGATGGATATATTGAATATGCATATTCAGATAATTTTCCAGATGTAGCCTTTATTTGTAATGAAGAAGGTAAGATTAAAGGCTTACCATACAATCGAGATATAGGTCATGATATTATTGCTGGAAATTTTATTATTATTTCTAGCAAGGATGATGAAGGTGAAGATATTTCATTATCTGATAGACAAATAGAAAAATATAAAAAAATCTTCAATGAAAAATCAATTGAAGATACTAATTTAAAAATAACAAATATTTTATTACAAAATAATGGATTTGAATTATAGGGAGGTAGATAAATATGTTAAATCAAATTGTTTTAGTAGGAAGATTAACAAGAGATATTGAAGTTCATAAAGGAGATTCTGATATGAAAGTTGCGACTATTTCATTAGCAATACCAAGAAGTTTTAAGAATGCTGATGGTGTATATGATACAGACTTTGTAGACTGTATAGCTTTTGATAATATTGCAGAAAATACTAGTGAATATTGTGGTAAGGGAGATATCGTAGGTATTAAAGGTAGAGTTCAAACTCGTCAAGTAGAAAATGATGAAGGTGAGAAAAAAACTTTAAAAGAAATTATTGCTGAAAGAGTTACATTCCTATCTAATAGTAAAGAAAAAGAAGAATCTAAAAAAGAAACTTCTAAAGAAAATGATGATGAAATGGAAATGTAATTTATGAAAATAAAAGCAAAGAAAAAGAGCTACTTGCCGGTCAGCAAAATAACTCTAATGTTATTTTAGCACACTATTCTTTGCTTTTTAATTATTAATTTAGGAGGGTGTTATGTTAAATTATTTTAATTTATTAAAAATACAACATCTTGAAGGTGGTTCATATAATATTGATTCAATTATAAAAGCAATTCAAACTTTTTCTAATTGGGCTCTTAGAGTTGGAATTGCATTATCTGGTGTGGCATTAATTATAGGATTTATTCTATATGCTGTAGTAGATGTTGATCAAAAACAAAGAGTTAAGCAAAGAATCATTCAAAGTATGTTTGGAATAGTTGGAATTATTTTAGCTATTTCATTAGTTAACTTAATTATTGATTTATTCTAGAGGTGAAAGATGTTAAATAAAGCACTAGATCTACTAAGAACATTAGGTTGGTATATAGTTGATTTTATTTATTCACTAATAGATAGCTTATTCGATGTTTTAAAGAGTCTAAATGCTTTTGATATTGTAGATAGTATTGCTAAGAATGGTGTGTTTTCTAACTTTTATACAGGAGTAATTGCGATTGCACTTACATTGTTAGGCCTATTTACAATAACAAGATTTATAAAGAAAGTATTAAATCCAGATGAAGAGATGCCTGCAGGTAAGATTTATAAAGAAGTAGCAATATGTGGGATATTCATAATCATGAGTACTTTTTTATTTTCTCAAGCTTCATTATTTTCAATTAAACTAGCAGGATTCACAGGAAATATATTTGAACAAAATAATATAACCTTATCTGATTCAATGTTAACAATGTACATTGATTATTCAGAAGGATATAAAGCAACTGATGATTTCAAAAATGAAGATATATCTAAATATATTAAAAATGATAAATTTACTAAAAAGAAAATGTATAACGATAAATATGTGACTGATGATAAATGGGTATTACCAGATGAAGAAGATTATAAATATTCTATTAATTGGATTATGGCTATTATAGTAGGAGGATTTTTCTTATATTCATTATTCTTTAGTGGAATGATGTTAGCTAGAAGACAAATAGAATTCTTATTTTTATTTACAATAAGTCCGATTATATTTGCGACTTCAGTTGGTAATAAAGAAAGAAGAAGTGCAGTATTTCAACAATTAGTTTCATTAATGTTACAGGGAGCAGTTATTATGTTGATAATTACTTTAACAGCTTTAATAATGCAACAAATTAATGGTACGACATTCTTTAGTAATACATTTAAAGATATTTTAATTAAAACAATTTTATATATTGGATGTGGTTCATTTTTATTAACTGGTTCACAAGTTGTAAATCGATTCATTGGTGGAAATGTTTCTGCAAATAGTGGAAGAGAGCAAATGATGGCAATGATGGGATTTGGTCAAAGTATGGGAGCAGTTGCAAGTGTTGGAGGTTTAGCAACAGCTGGAACTGGATTATTAGGAGCAGGAGCAACTCTAAAGGGAGCTTCAGTAGCTTCATCTGCTGGAAACTCTGCGATGCAAAAAATAGGTAATGCACTTAGTTCATTTGGTTCTAAGATAGGTGGAAATATTGGAGATGCTGGAAGTCCAACTATTTCAGGAATTGGAGGAAATCTTCAAGCAATAGGTAGTGTGATGTCAGCTTCAGCTTATAGAAGAGCTCATCCAGTTGATTCATCAGGAAAGTCTACTTTGAACTCGAGTCAAAAATTATCAAGGTTTGCTTCAAATATGATGTCTGCAGGAACTAATTCAATTGGTTCTGCAGTTAATACAGTTCTTCCTACTGGTATGGGAAGACATAGAAGGAGATGATTATTTTGTATATAACTATAAGAAGTGTTAAAAAGACTTTAGGTAAATATATAGAAATGCAAGACTTATATGTTGGATTACCAATTCTTTTTATTTTTTTAATATTATTTTCATTTACTAAATTTAAAATATTTGCATTAGTATTTTTTACAATAGGAGCATTTTTAATGATTCCAATATCTGTATCTAAAAAGAATCGAATGTATAAAATTTTTGGAATGTTATTTATGTATCTCTTGAGAGTAAAAGATTTTACTTATGAAAAAGAGGAGATTGCAAATGGCTAATGATATTAAGAAATTAGAAAAAATTAAAAAAGTAAATGAAAAAACAAATAAATATGAATCAGTTGGAAAAATGAAAAAGAGAATTAAAAACTCTACTTATATGTCTAATATTAAAGATATTAATAATGAGGGATTATTATTGTTAAAGACTGGTGAAGTTGCTTGTATATTAGAAGTAAGTGCAATTGATTTGTCTTTAACAAGTAATCATGAAAAAAATATATTTTTTCAATTATTTAAATCATTTTATCAAATACCAAAATTAAATATTAGATATTATAAATTAGATGAAAGATTAAATCTTAATGAAAATAAAATTAATCTTGAAAAAAGAATAGAGCAGTTTAAGAATGAAGAGAGTAAACTAAAATTACTTGAAGGTCAATTAGAAAAAATCAAACAATTAGAATATGAAAATAAAACATTAGCTTCAAAATATTTCTTAGTTATAATTGCACAAGATACAAATATATTAAATAAACAAATAGATGAAGTAGAACAAATTTGTATGAATGTTAATCCAAGAATTAATCTTACTAGTGTAGTTAATAAATTAGAAATATATAAGTTTTTATGTAATGTTTATTTATCAAGTAATAGTGTAGATGAATTAGTTTGGTCTGATTTACCTTCATTAACAAGTCCTATTAATTTTTCAGAAAGAATTGATAGATTAATAATGGATGGAAAAGAAATTCAAATGTTAACGATAAAGAATATTGCTCCTTTTATTAAGGAGTTATTTTTTGAGCAAATATTTAATTATCCAGGTGTTAGAGTATCAATTTCAATAAAAGATTCTTTATCACAAGAAGATTTAATTAAATGGGTAAATGCTCAATATCAATTCTTATTAACTGATAGAAATACAACTAGAAAATTAAGTGATGCGACTGAATTAGATACTCAAAAAGAAAACTTTCAGTATTTAATGCAAGATATTAAAAATGGTAATGAAAAAATTAAAGAGGTTTCATTAGTAATTGTAGTTGAAGGTAATAAAAAGTATAGAGAAGAAACTATCAGAGATTTAAGATTAATAGCAGATGCATATCAAATAAAATTAGATATTCCAAGATGTAGACAAATGGAGGCATGGCAAGTTTATGATATTACTAATAAAAGTTTTAAAGATTATGCTTTTTACTTACCTACATTAACAATTAGTGCAGGATTTCCTTTTACTATGACAAACTTCAATGATTCAACTGGTTATCATATGGGAAGAGATATTCATACAGCTTTACCAATTTACTATGATCAATTTATTTTAAATAGTTCTAGGACATCTCATAATATGGCAATCATTGCTTCAACTGGCGGAGGTAAGTCTTTCACAATGAAGAAAATGATTATTAATGAGTTCGCTAGAAATACAAAAATATTTATATTTGATGCTGAAAGAGAATATAAGTCAATTGTTGAATCAAATGGAGGAGAATATATTGATCTTTATTCAAAAAGTGGAGGAATTATTAATCCATTACAGATTAGATATATAGCTAGTGACGATGAAGAACATTCTGATAAGGAAACAGATTGTCCTTTAGCAAAACATCTAGGTTTTCTTGAAGCTTTCTTTAAAACAGCTTTTGAAAGCATAACTGAAAAAGAATTAGTTATGTTACTTGCAATAGTCGAAAAACTATACAATGAAAAAGGTATATTTAAGAATACATCTATTAATACTTTAGAAAATATGAAACCAGAAGAATATCCGATATTTTCTGATTTATATAATTTCTTACCAAAATATAAAATGACAGTTAATTCTGAAGAACAGATTAGAATTATAAATCAATTAGAAATATTATTATCAAGATTTTTAACTGGTACGGACTCATTCTTATTTGATGGATATACAACAGTCAATCTTGAAAATAACTTAATAGCATTTAATTTACAAGAATTATTATATTCTGAGAATCAAAGAATTATTAATACCCAAACATTAAATCTACTTACATTCTTAAATAATAGTATTGTTTCAAATAAGATATTAAATGATAAAAAAGAGGTAAAAGATAGAAAACATATAATGATAATTGCTGATGAGTTTCATTTATTTATTGATGATAAAAATCCAGTTATTTTAAGAAACTTCGGTCAACTTGCACGAAGAATTAGAAAATATTCTGGTGCTTTAGTAGTAGCAACTCAATCTATAAAGGATTTTGTAGGTAATAGTACAATAATAAGACATGCAACTGCTATCTTTAATAACTGTCAATATCAAATGGTAGGAATGATGAAAGAAGATGATATGTTAGCATATCTTGAATTATTCAAGCAAAATCCATTAACAGATACTCAAAAGATTTTCTTAATGGAATGTACTCAAGGAGAATTCTTATTTACTATTGATTCTAAACAAAGATTAAGACTTAAAGTTGAAGCAACTGATGAAGAAGTAATTATGATGGGAGAATTAAAATAGTATGGAGAGTGAAATACATGATTATATAACTTATCATGGAAAAGTAACAAATATTCGTGATAATGTTGATAAAGAATATATTTATTTTGATATAGGTAAATTTGAATTCTTCATTGATAGTAATGGAAGTAATAGAGTTCGACCAACATATTTTAGTGCAAGAGTATCTAAAAGGATAAATCAATATTTAAAATTAAGTCTAAATATGGATGTTGTTGTTAAAGGTATACCAAAAGCTTATGTAGATAAAAAAGGTTATAGGCAAAACTATATTCATGTAACTGAAATAAATAGTATTGCTATTAAAGATATTATGGAAGAAAAGTATTATGTAGATAAAGATGGTAATGAATATTGGAATGGAAAATTAATACCTGAATTCGAGTTATGGGATATGAATGATCCAGAACAAAAAGCTTTAACTGATTGGTTAGATAGCTTTAGTTAGGATAAGTATGAAAGATAAAATTAAAAAGAAGTTATTTAAGAAACTAATATTTGGTAGTAGTGCAGGAATGATAATAACATTTATTATTGTTTTAATTCCATGTCTAATGGTTTTAGATTTTTTTGGAGCAGATATAACTGGTAGTGCAGATATGGATGGTGAATTATTAACAGATGATTATGTCATAAATAATAGTGAATATGCACCAAAATATAGAACAGTATTAACTGAAAAATTACATCAAGGGTTAGGTTATGTTCCACTAACAAGAATAGTCTATTTAAGTCAGTCGAATAAATCATATTCAGAATTATATGATGATAATTTAAATAAAGAAACAAATAAATTAAAACCAATAACAACAGTATGTAACGAACCTAAATATAGTTTCTTAAGCGCTTGTAAAGATAATGAAATTAATAAAAGTAATCAATCAAAAAGTGTTCAAGCTAAGCCTTTTGGAAGACCAATAGATTTTAATAAGATGTACAATGTTACGTCTATTTTTATGGAACAAAGAATAGTGTTTGGAAAATATGATGTTCATAATGCGTGGGATTTTTCAGCACCGGATCATACACCTGTATATTCAACATGCAATGGAAAAGTTATATGGGTTAGTTTTACTCAAAGTCAAAATGTAACTAATACATCTGCAACAGGTGGAAATCAAATTAAGATTAATTGTCCTGTAGGAAGTCAAGAATATGTTGTTTGGTATGCTCATCTTTTTCCTGGAAGTAATCTAGTTAGTATAGGCGATTCAGTAACAATTGGACAGCAAATTGCAGAAGTAGGAACGACAGGTTACTCAACTGGCTCCCATCTTCACTACCAAGTTCAGTACAAAGGGAAAGATGTTGATGGAATGAGTTTAATTAATTTTTCTAAATAATGTGTCAGAGTTGCAACGTGAATTTTCGTTGATATATAAAGAAATAATTATATAAATATGAATTTTTGCAACGCAAATTGTGTCAATTTCGCAAGTGCGAAATAAGAAAGGTACACAATATTTCCTTTAATTTATAAGGAAAACTATGTATTGTTGTACCTTTTATCTTATGCCCATTATTTTTAGAATTAAAGTTTTAGTAGTTTTGCAATGAAAATGACACATGGAAGGAGGTATATTATGTATCATGATTATCATTTTAAAATAGAGTATGAATTATGGAATAGGATAGTGGCTGAAGCAAAGAATAAAAGAGTAACTATTAGAACTATGATAATAGATTTGCTTTATAAAGGACTAATGACTATATATAGGGAGAATGATAGAGATGAGAAAAAATTATCATAATATTACATTAACTGATGAAGTAGAGTCATTTGTAAAAAAGCATATGGAAGAAAACAATATTGGTTTAAGTAATACTCTTAATATTTTAATATTAAAGGGTATACAAAATATTAAAGAATCAAATGAAGTTTCATCATTATCAAATGGTGTAGAAAAAGTATTATCAAGATTATTTTATTTAAAAGTATTAATGGAACAGTTGTATTCAGATTTTAATATAGATGAACCAAGTGATCCAAAAAATAGTATAGGATTAAAAAAAATACAAGAAAAGGTAAAGAAGAGTTATGATGAATAGTCCACATGTTGTAGTAAAAGCTCAATATACACCTAGTTTTAATAATTTAACATATAAATTTAATAGTAAAGATGAAATAAAAAAAGATGTATTAAATATGTTTGACTATTATGCAAATGAGAAAAAAAAAGTAATAACAATGTTTGATTATTTTGATGGAACAATTGGTAAAGATAAAAAGATGAATATGTGTTATGAAGATGGAGAATACATTTCAAGTGAAGATAAAATAAAAAGACAAAAACAATATTGTAAATATATAGAAAAATCTAATGTATATAAAATGATTATTTCATTTCCTGAAAATTATCTTGAATCTAGTATAAATATAAGAGAATTTGAAAAAAAGTTAGCTAAAGAAATACTACCAAAGTTCTTTATAAAATGTGGATTTGTAGATATTAAAAATATGAGTTATCAATTTTCACTTCATAATAATACTGATAATCTTCATTTTCATATATCTTTTTGTGAAAAAAAACCTAATTTCAGATATAAAGACAATTCTATTAAATATAGGATTAAGGGAACATTTTCTCAGAAAGAATTAAATTTTTTAAAAAATGAAGTAGAGCACGTAATTGAAAAGGAAAAGATTTTTACTCCTTTAGTTATTAAATCTAATAAACATATTGATGAATTAAAGAAATATTTTAGGGAAGATGACCAAAATTATATTTTAAAGAACATCCCAGAATTAGAAATAGAAGAAGATATTATGAGATTAGGTGAGATGTTGTATAAAGAAAGAAATGGTAAAAATACTAGAATTAAATATAATTCAATAAATAATAAAGAAATTCAACAATTAACCAATAAAATAAAAAAATATGTATTTTCTAAAAAAAATCCTGAACTTAATTCAAAGTATCAGGATTTTAAAATGTCTATAAAAGAGTTAAATAACTATTTTAAAAGCATTTCAGAAACTAACAATCTAAAAAATTATGATTTTGATTATTCAAAGAAGAAAACTGAGTATTTAAATAATTATGTTTTTAATACAATTGTTAATCATGCTTTAAAAGAATATAAAACATCTATTCATGAAAATGATGTTATTAAAGAAGTTGTGTATTCCAATTATAAAAAAGAAAAAATTAATAAACATAATATATTAAAAAATTATTTATCTATGAGGACACCAATGAGATACGTTAATCGATATAAGATTAATCAAGCAGTTTTAAAAATAAATAGAGAACTAGAGGATGCTGAAAAAGAATTTTCAAAATTATTTGAAGAAAAAGATTATAGCAATACAAATTATTAAGGAGGTATTTTATGGATAAAAAACCATTAATGAAAGATGAAAATAATAACTATTTATATATAACAATAGGAAGATATGCAACCGAAGGAAATATATATTTAGGATTAGTTACAGAAGATGACTCATATTGTGATATAACAATTAATTTACCAGATGTATATAAGCCTTCTAAAGAATCAGTTTATTTATCTGCAGATTTACCAAGAGAGGTATTAGACAAATTAATAGATAAAGAAATTGTTTCAGATGTATTATGGGAAGAACAATATAATATGGGAACTTATAAATTAGTTCAAATCTTTCCTGAACATTTAAAGGATTATTTATTTCAAGAACAATATGATGAATATTTTTCAGAAGAAGATTATGAATTATAGTTTTTTTTAAAATTTATGAAATTTGTTTTTTCAAAATAGAAAAATATAATTTTACTTAGTGAAAAATAAAAATTCGAATTATTTTAAAATATAAAATTAAAAATTCATTCAAATTTCTGCTTAAATTTTTAAAATTCATCATTTGCATAAATTTTGTAAATAGTATATTATCCTTTACCAAGAAGGGGGGAATACTATGAAATATCCAGTTGCAATTCATAATGAAATAGTATTGGTTGGTAGAATAAGATATATTGGAAGAAAAGTTCGAGTAGCTAATAAAGATATGCTTAACTTTGTAATATCTGTTCCAGATGATGAAGACTATAATCAAGAGCCAAATAATATTTCAGTTAATATTGAAACAAATCATTATAAGATATTTAAAGGTAAAGTAGGAATGCCTATTGCAATAAGTGGTCATATTGATTCAAAATGGGGACAAAGAATAGTTTGTGACTTATTTAAATTTTTATAGAAAAACGCAACTATTTATGTGATTGCTATATATCAAGAAATTAATTTTAATTATATTATACATATTTAATTTAGATAAAATTAGAGTGAAAAAACAGAGGAGGTAAAATGAGTATAGAGTATATAATTGTTATAATTTTATGTTTAATATTTATTTTTACTTTTAGTTTTATAGAACCTATATTGATGAAACATAAAGTTAAAAATGATAATGAATATGGTAGTGCAAGATTTGCAACTATAAAGGAAATCAAGAAAAACTTTAATGAAGAAAATATAAATAATATTAATGAAGCAGGTTTTCCTGTTTTTTTTAGTAAGAATTTGAAAAAAATTTATTTTGATAGAGAAACACCTCATTATGTTTATTTAGGAAGTACTGGTAGCGGTAAATCTGTAACAGCAGTTATACCTACATGTACTTTTATAGCAAATGCTAAAATTAAAAGAAGTGTATTTGTAACTGATCCAAAAGGCGAGATATATCATACTACATCAAAAATGTTTGAACAAAATGGATATAATATTTTAACTATAGACTTTAGACATCCTGAAAAATCCAATAAACTTAATATATTAGAACCAATAATAGTTGAATATGAAAAATATTTAGATAATATTTCAAAATCAAATAAAAAGAAAATATCTGCAGAGGATAAATTAAATTATAATAATATAGCTATGAGTAGTCTTGCAGAAACTAATCGATTAATTAAATCTTTAGCCAATATGATTATGCAAGATAAAGTAGAACAGAATGATCCTTTTTGGAATAATAGTGCTCAAAGTTTATTAGAAGGAATAATTGGATTTTATTTAGAGGAATATAGAGATAACAAAATTAAAAGAGAGCAAATTACTATGACATCTATTCGTAAGTTTCAAAATAGTTCAATGGAATCAGCTAATTTTTTAAGATTTAAAAAATATATTTCAAAAAAAGAATATGGTCAAAAATCAAAAGATTCATTAACTAGTATATTATCTACCAGTGATAATACTTATAAATCAATAACAGGTGTGTTCGGTGAAAAAATGAGTTTATTTGATGATATTAATGTTGCCAATGTAATTAGTGACAGTGATTTTGATTTCAATATACTAGGTAAAGAGCCGACTGCATTATATATAATTATTCCGGATGAAGACAAAACATATTATAAATTAGTAACGATTATAGTTGGACTTTTATATAAAGAATTAGTTAAACTTGCTAATCTTCAAAGAGAAAAAAAATTACCAATAGAGATAGATTTTATTCTAGATGAGTTTGCTAATTGTCCACCTCTAGCAGATATTGAAACTATAGTATCTGTAGCTAGATCAAGAGGGATGCATTTCCATTTTTTCATTCAATCTTTTTCTCAGTTAGATAATGTATATGGAAAAGAAATAGCTCAAATAATACTAGATAATTCAGGTACTTATTACTTAAAAACAAATACAATGAGTACCGCAGAAGCAATTTCAAAGATGTTAGGGAAAAAAACAATTGAATCTAATAGTATTAGACAATCTATTTCTTTAATTAATTATAGTGGTGATAGAAGTACTAATTTAATTGGTAGAGATTTAATGACACCTGAAGAAGTAAAACAATTACATTATAAAACAATAATCTTTCCAACAATTGGATATCCAATATACAGAAAGACAATCTTATATAAAAAGTTTAGTTGTTATAAACCTGGTGAAGTAAAAAGACAAAACAAGCCATTGATTGATTTATCCTATACTTATTACACAGTAGAGAAAATAAAAATAGTACAAGAAAAAGAAGCTAATAAAGAAGCTATAAAAGAATTTGAATATGAACTATTACAGCAAGATAAAGATCAATTAAGTTGTGTGGAGGAGATTTTAAATAAAATATTTAAAAATGAATGCCATGTTAAATATAATAAAGAAAACGGAAGACTATTTATGAAAGTAGTTATAAATAAAAAGATTACGCCTAGAGAAAGGGTACAATTAAATAATAGAATAAAGAAAGAATTGTATCATTTAGAAATATTAGAAGATGTAGGGTTTACAGTTATTAATGTTTATAATGAAAATAATTGGTTCTCTATTTAATTGTTTAATGTGGCTACCAGCCTATGTATTAATAAACAAATTTAACTCAAAATAAAAGTAGGCTGGTGGTATATATGAGTAATAAGAATGTTGTTAATATTCATCAAGAAAAAACATTTTTACATAAGGATGAATATTATTATGACATTTTAAGAAAGAATATTAGAAAATATAGAACTAAAAAGAATTTGACACAGCAAGAGCTTGCTGATTTAGCCGAGTTATCACGAGAATATGTGTGTGATATTGAAAATAGAAAACGTAATAAACATCCTTCAATTGCTACGATAGGAAGAATTGCTGATGGTATGAAAATAAATATTGGAGATTTATTTAAGGAGCAATAATGGATCAAAGAAAATTAGGTAGATATATTGCTTCTAAGAGAAAAGAACTTGGCTATACACAAAAAGAAATTTCGAATTTACTAAACGTTGGAGAAAAAACTGTTTCCAAGTGGGAACGTGGAATAAATGCACCTGATATTTCTATTCTAAAAAAGTTAAGTGATGTACTTAATGTAAATGTTGTTAGTTTATTATCTGCAGAAGATATCGAAGAAAGTAAAGAAAATACATATAATGTAATTGGTGGCTTAATATTTTATAATAATCTAACTAAGATTAAATATATTAGAATACTTGTTGTATCTATTTTTATAGTTGTATTTCTTTTTTTACTTTTATTTTCAATAAATAATTATAATAATTTTAAAGTATTTTC
>OCTX012084369.1_pt1 | contig 22497 bp, 24 predicted proteins | sample 1539691 | NCBI WGS metagenome assembly OCTX01 (sample SAMN02144231, study PRJEB22623) | gut metagenome | biome: sheep rumen | host: Ovis aries | place: New Zealand
GGAGAACTGGATGAAGACTCTTGGTGTCGCAATGAGCCTTAGCGAACTTGGAGCGACAGAAGACATGATCGACGGTATCACGGAAGGAACACTGATACTTGAAGGCGGATACAAGGTGCTTACCAAAGATGAGATACGAAATATTCTGAAGGAGTCTTTATAACTGCCGATTTAATCTACGTGATGCCTCTTGTATAATCTAACTTGTGAGGTCTGCCTCAACGAACGATACCGAGAGATAAAGGGAGACTACTATGAAAAACACAAAGAAACTATTGGCGCTTCTTGTTTCCGCTTCCATGGTGTTCGCGATCGCTGGATGTCAGGATGATACACGAAGCGAGTCTGTAACGGTCTCACAGCTGGGCGAAGATTTTGTGGATATCGTAAGTGACGAACTGGGTGTTGATGACTTCGAGACAGGAGATCCTTCCGGCTGGTCTAACTCATCTGCATACGAGGGAGAATTCTATTCTGCAAGATACAGAGACTGTCATATTGACTGCTACATTTACGATGATGCACAGGCAGCTCATGACAAGTTCCAGAGTATGTATGATAACTTCAATGACGGTATGAATTTCGATGTGTTCGAGGGCGAGCATGAGGCTCTTATGGCTGACGATAGCGGATATTTCGTTATATCAGCAACGAATCTCGGAACCGATGTCTTCGGCAGCAGATTCAGAACTGCTGATGAGTTCTACGCAGGCTATTACTACGAAGACAACACCATTATCTGCTTCATTCCCGACAGCTCCATGGACGGTGTGGAAGAAGCAATCTCCACTTTCGGATTACCGATGGCTAACGGCGATAACTGCTATTAATTTTTCGCGGTGTAAGAGGATAGCATCAGGATGAAGATCTATGTTGATTACGATGACTGTCTGTGCGAGACTGCGAGGTCTTTCTCGGAGCTTGCTGTGGAGATGTTTGATAAGTATGTTCCATATGAGCAGATAAGATACTTCGAATTAAACAAGTCTTTTGATCTTGATGATGATCAGTACGAACGCTTCTTGCTGAAAGGTCATGAACCGGAAGTGCTGCTGTCTTACGAAGAGACTCCGGGTGCATCCAAGACCATAAACGAATGGCTCTCACAAGGTCACGAAGTGTCTATAATCACGGGCCGCCCATTCAGTGCATATGAACCGTCACGACAGTGGCTCGATGAGCACGGACTTAAGGATGTGAAGCTGTATTGCCTTAACAAATACGCCAGGGACAGCGTCATATATAAAACTGATTTCAACCTCGAACTTGAGGACTACTATAAGATGAAGTTCGACTTCGCCGTGGAGGATTCTTATAAGGCATTTAAGTTCTTTGAACATCTTCCGAATCTTAAGGTGTTGGTCTATGATAGACCGTGGAACAGGGAGTGCGTGTTCCCTAATGGGAATTATATTCGTTGTATGGATTGGGATAGAATAAGGGAGATTGTAAAATGACAGTTAACGCAGAAGTAAGAGATACAGCAAAGCTTAACAGATGGATCAGAGACACGATAATTATCTTCGCGGTTTATATCGTGTTGATGATATCCTCCATCTTGTGTGCAGTGGCGTATAGGGGTGTTTTCGTAGCGGTGGCAATTCTGGTGCTTATCCTGATGATCCCGCTTATCGCTGTCTATGCTGCAGTAGCCGCAAGAGAGTACCACAACACATGGATGACAAATGACTTCGAGCTGAACGCTAAGGACGGCGCTCTCTATTACGGTGAGAAGAGACTTCACGTTAACTATAGCCGCGAGACGGATGTTCTTTATGCTCACGATTTGGGCAGCTTTGAGAACCCCAATAAGGCGAGCATATACATGACTGTTACTGGCGAAGACAAGGTGCGCCTGATGGATTATCTCAACGATAACGGGATTGGGATCGAGAAGGAAGGTCTCATCGCGGGAATCTCACGTTACAGAAGAAAGTAAACTGCATTTAACCTGTCGGTAAAATACGGAAGACTCCAACTCGCTATAATGAAAGTATCTAATGGCGAATTGGAGACTAAAGCTATGAAACACATACGTATATTGTCAATAATTCTGTCCGCATCGCTGGCGATGGGTGTATTTGCCGGCTGTCAAAAGGATAATTCGGAAGAACCCGTTATCATATACTACAGCGAAGGACAGGAAGGACCCGCAGTTACGGTTACGCTCCAGAACACTGAGCCCGGTGGCCAGACCGATCCTGCTGAGCCTCTCGCGCCGATCCTTGCGGACCGCACGGGAACTGAGACTTCAGCTACTACACTTCCTACGCAGGAGTCGGAGTCATCTGAGACTTCCGCGACGGAGACAACAACTGCAACTGAATCCACAGGTCTTACAGAAGCTACCACGACTACAACGGCTCAGCCCGGCGGACAGGGAACAGAAGATGATCTTCCTGTTATCTCTTCGGGCGCACATATCTATGATGAAGCCGGCGTCATCGGAGACGAGGGTTCCGTTAACTCTGCCATGTCTTCCTTCGAGAGCAGCACAGGCGTAAGCCCTGCGATATTCACGATAAGAGATTCTCTGACAGGTGATGACTTCAGACAGTATGCACGCGATATATACTCATCCAACTTCAGTGATCAGGATCACGTGCTCATCGTCTATCAGCTCACACCTCAGAATACATGGTCTTGGACATGCGTCTTCGGAAGCAATACAGGTACTGTGTTCGATCAGGACACGATCAACACATTCCAGTCTGATCTGACGAATGCTTTCTCGAGCGGTAATGTAGACAACGCGCTCGTTTCTACTTTCAACAACGCGCAGAGTCAGGATTGATGTCCAAACCCCATAGGCTAGATTGCTTGCTGAGTTTTGCTGTGACATTTTTAATAATGTCGCTGGTTCTGTTAGTGCGCGGTTGTGCGCCTTTTGGCGATATATCGCTTGCTTTTGAAGACGGAAATATTCAGTATTTGGATTTCTTTGGTTATTTACACGATGTCTTACATGGCACCAACAATATAACGTATAGTTTTTCTATAGGTTTGGGACAAACAGGTATTGGAATATTTGCTTACTATCTGGCATCCCCTCTGAATCTTTTTGTTTTCTTTTTTGAGAAAGAACAGCTGAATGTCTTTTTTAATTTGCTTGTTGTGCTGAAACTATCGTTGTCAGCGCTTATGATGCACATATATCTTTCACGTAGATTTGCGAACAACATATCTAATATATTCACCGTAATACTGAGCGTTGCTTATGGTCTGATGCAGTTTAATATTGCACAGGCCGGTAATGTTATGTGGCTTGATGGTGTTTATATGCTGCCGTTAATGATGCTGGGAATATATGAATTAATACATAAAGATAAATACATTCTTTTGCCTGTTTCAACGGCGTTAGCAATTCTATTCTCTTGGTATTCTGCGGGAATGAATTGCATATTTGCGGCACTTTGGTTTTTGTTTGAATTGGCACTTTATAACGTAGATAAAAGGCAAGACATCAAAACGAATCTGAAGATTTCGATTAAGTGCTTGGGAATGATGCTTATAGCATTTATGCTAAGCTCAGCATTGATGATACCCAATATACTGAACCTAAAGAATGGCAGAGGCGGCAGCTTCGATCCTGAGGTTTTCAGATTTGTTCTTAATGGCAATCCGACTGCTCTGTTAAGAGGATATGTGTTGGGTGCACGAAGCGTGTCGATCGCGGATTTGTCACTCTATTGTGGATCGTTCGTTGTGATTAATGTGCTTCTATACTGGTTCAACGATAGGTGCCTGAAAAGGAAACTTATAGTTTTTGCTTTTGGCGTTGTAATTTACTTGATGTACTTCTGGCAACCGTTGGTAGCAGTGTTTTCTTTACTTAAAGAATCGCTCTCGTATTGGTGCAGATATTCATATTTGGCTGTGTTTTTCTTAATCTTTGTTGCTGCCATAAATCTTAGTAAATATAAAAATGACGACTATAAGCATTATGAGATTGCTGTAGCCGGGTGTTTTTCAGTCCTAGTTATAGTTGTACATTATGCTATGCCTGTCTGGGAAACGAAGCTTGTATGGAAAACTGTAATTCTGATGATGGCTTCTGCTGTTGTATTATTCATAGGCACTAAGTTTGATTCTTGGCGGCAAAAGCTGACTTTAGTCATGGTCCTTTTGTTTACTGCTTTTGAATTAGGATATAACGCGTATTTGTTGATACCATACTATTCGTATTATGAAGCAGGCAAATTCTACACTTATACTGCAAGGCAGGAAAGCTTACTTGAAGATATCAATGAAGGCAGTGAGTTTTATCGAATTAATATCGCTTCTGCGAGAAATCTTGATGCGACATTCAATAGCCAGTCTGAATACAACGCCGGCATGCTTTATGGATGTAATACAATATCGACTTATTCTTCAGCACCGGAGAATGCTACCTTAGAGTTGTTGGAGAGGTTGGGATATCGGACTGAGGGTAAATGTATTACGGTTGTTAATACCTCTATCGCTCCTGTAGATACACTTCTTGGTGTTAGATATGTTGTTTGCAATAGACCGATATCCGGGTTTGAATTATATAGAGCAGATACAGATATCAACAGAGGAATATATGAGAATCCTTATTACATACCGTTGGGAATCAGATATGTTCCACATGATTATGGCCTGGCAGAGAATCTATTTGATTATATTAACAACCTGTATTCTGAACTTTTGGGAGAACCAGTCGAAGTATTTAAACCAGCTGCTTATAATTATTCTGATAATGAATCACAAAGACATTATTCAATACTTATGCCTGAAGATACGGATTATCTTTATGGCAACATTCCATATACCAGAACACTTATGGGTGTGTTAAACGTTAATAATCAATACGATCAAGCCTATGCAACTTGGCTTTCGCCGAGCGTGTTCGAAATACCTCAAGAAGATGGCACAGCTATTGTCGACTTTGCGGGTCTGGAGTTATCTTCGTTGGGAGAAGCGCAATTCTATGCCTTTGATGAAGCGCAGATGACCGATATATCGGAAAGGTTAAGGGATGCTACAGGCAGTATTACACATATAGATAATGGCAATGTTATCTATGATGTGCATTCAGACGTTGAGGGAGAACACCTCTTTTTGGCTATACCGAGAAGTGATGGGTGGATGTGTTCAGTTAATGGAAAGAGAGTTGAGATAAGTGTTTTTGCTGACAGTCTGATGTCTATTCCTTTAGAAAAAGGCTCGAATCATATAGAATTGAAGTACAAGCTGCCAGGAGCCGGGACAGGTATCCTTCTGACCGTAATAGGCACCGTAGCATTGGCACTGGTAATCATCTTACAAAACAGGAAACAAGGAACGGAGACAAGAGAAGCATAATGCTTTACATAATGAGACACGGCCGCACGGACTGGAACGATCAATACAGGCTCCAGGGGCAGACAAACACGGACCTTAACGCAGAAGGCGTCAGAATGGCCCGGGAAGCGGCCTGCGAGTATAAAGACGTACACTTTGACGTTTGCTACTGCTCCCCGCTTAAAAGGGCGCGTCAGACGGCCGAGATCCTGCTTGAGGGTCGTGACGTTCCTATCGTGATTGATGAAAGGCTCAAGGAGATGGCATTCGGCATCTACGAGGGCTTCGCTAATACATATGCTTTCCCGGACTGCCCTATGTACGCTTTCTTTAAGCATCCCGAGGCTTACAAGGCTCCGCTCGGTGCGGAGAGCATGGATGAGCTTTTCGCAAGGACGGGGGCGTTTCTGAAAGAAGTTGCGATGCCCCAGGTGGAAGCGGGCAAAGACGTGCTTATCGTGGGCCACGGCGCGATGAATTCGAGTATCGTGTGTCAGGTCAAGAAGCGCGACCTCTCCGAGTTCTGGGCGGACCCGATCCCTAACTGCAAGCTTTCTCAACTCTACTGAACGTAGGTACAACTTCTGCCGCGGACACGTTATCCTTCAGGCAAGGAGGTGATCATTATGGATCAATACGTAACAGGTGAAGCCATAAGGCTCCTGCGCGAAAAGGCCGGCTGCACACAGGCCCAGCTCGCACAGAAGTTATGCGTCTCGGACAAGACCGTCTCCAAGTGGGAGACAGGGAAGGGGTACCCCGACATTTCCTTGCTTGAACCACTCGCGGAGGCACTTAATGTGTCGGTAACGGAGCTTTTGTCAGGCAATCTCATCACTAACAATAACGTCTCGGCTAACATGCTGCGCTCGAAGTTCTATGTTTGCCCTGTCTGCGGCAACGTAATCCACAGTGTAGGGGAGGCTGTAGTGCAGTGTAACGGTGTTACACTCGTGCCCGAAGAGCCCGCAAAGTCCGATGAGAAGCACGTTATCAAGGTTGAGCGCGTGGAGGACGAGTACTACGTGTCTGTGGACCACGAGATGACGAAGCAGCACTATATTTCCTTCATTGCAGCGGTGTCTGACGATGGAATTCAGCTCAAAAAAATCTACCCGGAATCATCAGCTGAAGCCAGATTCCGGATAGAGGGTGTTCGTAAGTTCTACTGTTATTGCAACAGAGACGGATTATATGGACTTTGAGATGAACTTCTCCGTGTTCGCATCGAGCTCGGAGATTGTCTTGATGATGAAGTCCTTGGGTTCTGCGAAGTCGCCTCTTACCCAGAGAGCGATGATAGCAACACAGCCGCGTGAACGGTAGTTTGTCTGATATCTCAGTTTGATATCTGAAAGAGCAGCATCCTTCTTCTCTGCCTCAATCTGACGGAGGGAACCCTCGAGACATCTGTTGAATCTGTCGCGCAGATTGTTCGTGCTGTTAGGGCTGAACATCATTCTGAAGATAGCGCGGTTATCGTCGATGAAGTCGATAAGGTGTGTGAAGAACTTATCTGCAGGGATCTCTTCGAGCTGAAGAACGAGCATACCGAGATCAACCAGTACGTCCTGCTCGGCCTTATCGTAGAGATCGTAAACATCAAAGAAGTGCTTGTAGAAAGTACCGCGGTTGATATCTGCCTTCTCGGTAATCTCCTTAACAGTTACCTTGTGAAGTTCTTTCTCATAAAGAAGATCAGCCAGAGCGTCAACGATGGCCTTTCTTGTCTTAGCGGTTCTGCGATCGTAGGTGTTGGTCTCGCCCATAATCAATAATCCTTTATAAATAGAGATATATACTCTTGTTTAACACTAATTGGATGTTTTTGCAACGCGAGAAGCGACAAATCGCCCTGTTATTGTCGGATAAGCGACAGATGAGGCGGCTATTGTTCATTGGTTTCGAAGTCCGAATGTGGTTAGATTTGGTTGAAGGGTATATGCGAGATAAATAAGCCAATTGACTGATCAGCACATTGCCTTCCATTCGATGCTGGTTTAACCTAAGTGAAGATCCCGGGTCAAAAGATCCGGGTTCTTTGCGTCGAATAGACTAAGAACATCTCGGATAATAATTGACATAAAACCTCAGGCGTGATAATCTCCCTTATGAATGAATATTCGTTCAGTCATAAGGAGAGGGATTATGCCTAAGACAGAAGAACAATGTAAACAGATGAGAGAAGACATGAGGAACAGAATCCTCAAAGAGTCTTCTCTTTTCTTTGCCAAAAACGGATTCGGAGATACTAAGATAGGCGACCTTGCCAAGCACATCGGCATCGGTCAGGGAACGATATATCTTTACTTTGATTCGAAGGAAGAGCTGTTCGATGAGATCAGAAGATCCGCGGACAACGAAGACGAGATCAAGAAACTTAAGATGCTCACAAAGCTTCCGCTTCCTGCATCTGTAAAGATAAACAAACTCTCGGAAGAGGTAGTTAAGAGACTTAAGTCAGATCAGGATTATGCCGTTAAGATCACACTTCTTACGCAGCTTATGCTCGAGAAGGAAGATGAGATGTATTCTAACGGTCTTTATAAAGAACTCGCGAAGATAATCAGGCAGGGGCAGAAAGAGGGCAGCGTCGTGAAGGGCGATGCACTTTATCTTGCTGATCTTTACTGGGGATGCGTGTATCTGAATGCGCTGAAGATGCTTTTCGTGAAGGGGTATAAGCTCGTCACGAAGGATACACTGAACCGTTTGCTGGAGGCGTGATATGGCAAAGATAGCGATAGTAACGGGTGCTACAGGCGGCATCGGCCGTGAGTTTGTAAAGCAGATCGCTTCGGGCGAGGGTCTCGACGAGATCTGGGCTGTAGGTAGAAATGAGAGTAAGCTTGCGTCTCTTTCCTCTGAGTTTGCAAGTGTCGTGCCGGTAGTGGCGGATCTTACTTCAGACGGAGTGGATGTGATTAGAAGATTGCTCGAGCAGAAGAAGCCTGACGTGAAGCTTCTTATCAACAATGCGGGCGTCGCGTATATGGGTCTGTTCGAGGACATGGATAACGATGAGATCGCGCGCTTTTGCAAGGTCAATTGTGAGGCTCCCGCGAAGCTTATGAATGCGGTGCTTCCGTACATGCACGAAGGAGGAAGGATAATCAACATGTCGTCCGCATCTTCGTTCCAGCCGAACCCGTATATGTCGATGTATTCGGCGAGCAAGATCTATCTTAAGAATCTGTCGAGAGCTGTAAATATCGAGCTTAAGCCTCGCGGGATTACTGTCACTTCTTCTTGTCCCGGCTGGGTGGACACAGACCTTCTTCCGCGCTCGAAAGACGGGAAAGAGATACACTACACCGGAATGATAAGTGCCGAGCGTGTCGTAAGCGGTGCTTTGAAAGACAGTGCGAAGGGCAAAGAAATGTCCGTCCCCGGTTTCTTCTCCAAGTATTTCAGACTCTACTCGAAGTTCACTCCCACATACATTGTTATGCGTATGTGGAGTAAGGCTGTAAGGAAGTATGTATGAAGCATCCGATATTTTATGAGAGAGAAGAACTGTTTGACGTCAACATGATCATTACGATGATCGTGACGGTCAACGGACAGATTCCTGAAGATAAGATGCGCGAGGCGTTCGCGGAGGCTGTCAGGATAAATGAGATCTTGAATTCGCGCATCGCGATCGAATATGACGGCAGTGCTTTCTATGTGGATAACGATGAGCCTCGTTCGTTTATTGAGGTGACTGATGAAGATCTCGATGAGGTGCGTAAGCAGCAGGAACGCGTGCGTTTCAGGATAGAAGAAGGCGAGTATGTAAGAGCCTTTGCTAAGCGCGGTGAAGGCAAAACTACTTTGCTTTTTTTGATGCATCACATCGCAGGTGACGGTAAGTCGTTGCTGTATTTTGTAGAGGACTTTATGGCGTTTTTCGCACAGGGGGAGCGCAGTGTGAAGAAGATTCGTACTGCTGAAACTGTGAAGAAACTGGACCCCATCAGCACAGCTATAGTGCGCCGCTACAACAGGAAGTGGAACGGGCATGTGTTCACGATAGAAGATCTTGATAAGGCGCACGAGATGTACTGGAAGGAGCGTGTTACTTATGTCGAGACCGAGGTGCTTGAGAAGGAGCAGATGGATGCGATCCTTGATGAGTGCCGTAAGTCGGGTGTGAAGTACACGGCGTATCTGACGGCAAGTCTTATCAAGGATGAGAAGGGTGTGCAGGACATAGGTTATGCAACGAACTACCGTCACGACGGCAACCGCTCGATGGGTAATCAGGCATCGGGAATCTCGGTGAAGCACAAGTACGATCCTGCTAAGAGTGTTTACGAGAATGCGCGTGTGATTCAGAAGAAATTTAAGCGTAAATATGAGGCGGACAACAAGGCTTCTTACATACTGAATTTTATGTCGAGCATTAAGCCGACGTTGGTTGATGCGATCTGTCTTGAGCATACGGGTTTTTACAGTGATGAGACTTCGGATAAGTTCGCGAGGCTTCTTGGGTTCAAGGGTAAGACGAAGGACTACAGTATCACCAATCTGACGGTGGCTGATATACCGACCGAGTATGGTGAGTTCTCGATAGATCGGATAAGCTTCATAGGCCCTGTTGTGTCGTATGGAAAGAACATAATCAGCGTCATAACATGTAACGGGAAAACGGTGATTACTCGACATCATTTCTAATAAGGCGACACATAGTAAAGAGTGTGTTGCTTAAGCGACAGAGCCAAGATACATTGACCATTGGTCTGAACCTTCTTTGTTGATGTAATAGTTAGCGTAAGACGCAAGTCTTACATGACAAACTTAAACACACGTTCAGGAGAAAGGAACATGAATTTAAAGACCAGCAAGAGAGTATTGAAGGTAACAGGCGTGATTATGATCATCGGAGCAATTCTTAATTTGCTCATCGGATCACTTGGATTAGCAGGCGGCATCTATGCAGCAAACGCTCCGGTTATTCAGGCAGATGAGACACTCGCTCTCGGAATCCTTGTAGCAGCTAATACAGTTCGTAAGGCAAACAAGGGTATTATCGCAGCGTAATCCATTCTTCTAATAATTCATTTCTTTATCGCCCCCGGTGTTAAAGCCGAGGGGTGTTTTTATGCTATCATCTTCGTATGAGCATATTGATCAAAGACACAACAAAAGAAGAACGCGAGAGGATAGTCGCGGAGTCGATTGGAAACATCAACGGGATGTGTGACGGATGCATGGCTGGACTTGCGGATATGTATCAGGATTATATCGACGGTAAGCGCGAGATCAGTCAGATTAACATGGAGTATCGTGCTCGCTACGTCTCCGGTGAAGGCGATAAGGAACAACGTCCGTCCTGCGGATATTTCTGAAAGTGAGTGACACTTTGTTTCCGTTGTGTTGATTAAGCAACAAAACGGGGCAACATTACTCATTGGTTTAGGTCTTATTCCTTGTGATAATAAGATTGTGATCAGTAAAGATCACAGACTAATAAAACAAGGTTGTGCTGGCTGTCTTATGGACAGCCTTATTTCTTTGATAAAATAGTTGAAGAAGCTATCCGGCTGAGTGTTATAAGGAGAAACGATTATGTCACAGATTGATCCGATCATGCAGCAGGTCAACGAAGATCTCAATGCCAAGATCATGAGCCAGTTCTCCTTGCTTAAGGATTCGTTGGAAGACTGAGTTTCTCGAATAGAAATTTACAGTAGGTGAATCATGTTTAGGAAGATGAGAAGATTTAAGCAGCAGATCAGCGATGAAGAATGCATCCGTATTCTGAAAGAGCAGCCGCGCGGAGTGCTCTCGATGATTGGTGATGACGGGTATCCGTATGGCATACCGCTTGATCATTGGTACTGCGAAGAAGACGGCAAGCTTTATTTCCATGGTGCTAAAGAAGGTCACAAGATAGATGCGATCGCTAAGTGCGATAAGGTCAGCTACTGTGTTATGGATGAAGGCTTTCGCAAGGAAGGCGAATGGGCTCTTAATATCAACTCGGTAATTGTGTTTGGAAGGATAAAGCTTGTTGATGATCCTGATAAGGCAAGATTGATCGGCGAGAACTTATGCCGCAAGTTTACGGATGATGAAGAGTATATCCAGCATGAGCTTACAAACGCTCTTCCCCGGGCTCAGTGCCTGGAGCTAATCCCTGAACACATGACGGGCAAACTGGTTAATGAGGCCTGATTGTTAGATTTCCAATATAAGCAACAGATAACAACATGATTGTTTATACGATAAGGAGAACTAGAACCGAATATAGTATAATCCGAATTGAATGGAATTCGGGAGATTGAATATATGACGGATATCCTCATCGTTGAAGATAATAGCGAACTCGGTACTCTGATACGTGATCTTTTGTCGCGTGAAGGCTATTCGGTTGAGCTTCTTGAGAACGGCGAGATGGCAATCCTCCGCCTCAAGGAAGAGAATTATAAGCTGATGCTTCTCGATGTCATGCTCCCTGGCCTTGATGGCTTCGAGACGCTTCGACTTCTTCGTAAGGAACAGGATATTCCAGTCCTCATGATGAGTGCGAAGGATGACGATGACAGCAAGATCTTAGGCCTTGATATCGGTGCTGACGATTACATCGGCAAGCCTTTCTACTTCCCGTTCCTTCTGTCCAAGGTTAAGGCGATCTTAAGAAGAAACTATCCTGATTCATCTGAAGACAATAAGATCCTTAAGTATAAAGATCTGAGTGTGGATCTTAATACCATGACGGTTCATAAGGACGACAAGCTCGTGCAGGTCGGAGGCAAGGAACTCGAGATCCTGATCTACTTTCTTAAGCACCCCGAGAAGGTTATCCCGAAGGAGACTTTGTTCGACGCAGTGTGGGGCTCCGACTGCGACTCCGACGTCTCGACGCTTACCGTTTACATAAAATGGCTGCGCGAAAAGCTCGGTGACGCCCCCAAGGATCCTAAGTATATTCACACCGTCTGGCGTGTAGGATACAGGTTCGGCGGAGACTAAAGCTTCATGAGAAAGTATTACCTTAAGTATCTTGTAGCTTTCTTGCTCTTTGCAGTTCTTGGCGTAGGAACATTCTTCGCGGTTACGAAGATCTACGAAGGCGACAGCGGCAGGCGTAATACTCTTGCCAACAGGTTTGTGCAGCAGGTGGAGGAGTATCCTTCGGATGATTTGGGCGAAGCTGTTGAGACTGTAAGATCGGAGCAGGAATCCTCATGGGCTTCTGAGTTCGGTGAGAGGAATGTACCTTCTGACATCACTTACATTTCCATCGATGAAGCTGTTACTAATCTTCTGTCTGACGACACATCAAGTAGCTTAACGTGGATAATCTCACGTGACGGAAAAGCGGAGGGGATCGTTGTCTTTACTTACGAAGACTTAAGAGAAGTGTATACTCTTTATCTTGCAGAGGCGGTTGTTGTATTTGCATTTATCATTCTGATCGCATTCTTCATCTATATAGACAGGAAGGTCATCATGCCGTTTAACAAGCTTTCTTCCTACCCGGAGAAGATCGCGAAGAATGAGACGGGTGAACATATCCCGGAGTCAAAGGGGAGATATTTCGGCAAGTATATCTGGGGCATGAATATGCTAAGCGACAGGCTCTCGGGAGACCGTAAGAAACTCCGTGCGTTAGAGAAGGAGAAGCAGACGCTGCTCTCATCTATCGCCCACGGCATCAAGACTCCCGTCGCTAACATAAGACTTTATGCGCAGGCGTTAAAGAGCGGTCTTTACCGCAAGGACGGAATTCCCGATCCTGATGATGCGATGGTTGCAGAGAAGATTGAGAAGAATACGCAGGACATCGAAGACATCGTTAAGGATCTTCTTAATGCAGCGTCGAAGAGCATCGTAGAATATGAGCCTTCGATCGACCAGTTCTATCTGTCTGAGATCGAAGACTGGCTTAGGGAAGAATACAGCAACCGCATGAATGTGCTGAAGATCCCGTTTACGATTGATTGCAAAAGCCGCGTCATGATCAACAGCGATAAGTCGGGTGTCATCAGAGTCCTCACTCAGTTCATCGAGAATGCGATCAAGTACAGTGACGGCAAACATATCGGTGTCTTAATCGATAAGTCGGATGAAGGCTATGAGTTTGTTGTTGGTAATACCGGAAGCCGCGTTCCTGAGAACGAAGAGAAATATGTGTTTAACAGTTTCTACCGAGGCTCAAATTCTGCAGATGTTGAAGGAAACGGCTTAGGTCTTTATGAAGCTTCCTTCATCGCAAGAAAGCTCGGCGGCACCGTCGCCACCCGTTATAACGAACAGACTTCCGAGACCGAATTCTGCTTATTTTTCCCGCTTTAATAATTGTTTAATAGTTTTCCTCCATAATGCAGTCAGAAGATGATTATGGAGGGAATTTATGTCTGCTATTATCGAGACAAAAGATCTTTGCAAAACTTATATCGTTGATAAGCAAAGCAACAACGTTCTTCAGAATGTAAACCTCAAGGTAGAGGAGAAAGAATTCGTAACTGTCATGGGCCCATCGGGTTCGGGTAAGTCCACGCTGCTCTACACAGTAAGCGGCATGGACACGATTACTGCGGGAAGCGTGCTTTTCGATGGGGAGGAGCTTTCTTCCATGAAGGAGAAAGATCTCATTAGCATCAGGCTTCTTAAGATGGGTTTCATCTTCCAGCAGATGTACATGATGAAGAAGCTCAGCATCATCGACAACATCATTCTGCCGGGATTCCAGGCGAAGCTTAAGCCACGCGAAGAAGTGCGAAAAGATGCCGAAGCACTCATGAGAAAGCTCGATATCATAGACACGGCGGAGCGCGAGATCACTGAGGTATCGGGCGGTCAGCTGCAGCGTGCGTGCCTTTGCCGTGCGCTTATAAACAACCCTAAGGTATTGTTCGCGGACGAGCCTACAGGTGCCCTTAATTCCAAGGCTTCAATGGAGGTAATGACGCGTCTTCTCGAGGCGAACCGCGCGGGAACTTCAGTGCTCATGGTAACCCATAGTGAGAAGGTTGCTTCGATAAGTGACAGAATCATCTATCTTGTGGACGGCGACATTCAGGGTGAACTCACGCTTGGCAAGATGGGCGACAACAACGAATTATCCGCACGCGAGCGTAAGGTCAGAGCTTGGCTCGATGAGATGGGATGGTAAGCCATATGTATCTTAGTATGCTTAAAAGAGATCTTAAGGATCAGAAAGCGCTTAATGTAGTGCTGTTCGCGTTCATGATCGTGGCTACTGTCGCGATGGTCGCGGGTGCGACGCTTCTTTATTCATTCATGGTCGGCGAGCAGATAACATACGAGAAGTGTAATTCAACGGATCTTATCGTATTGATGCCGGTCGATCAGTCTGATGCCGAAGGGGCAAGGCAGGAAGTGTTCGATGCTTTCGGTTCGCTTGATATAGCAAGAGACATGTATGTAAGTCAGGTCGTTGCGATGTCTGACAGAACCGTGTTTGTCAATGATGAAGAAGGCGAGCGGAATGAGGCACCCGGTGGAATATACGTCATTACTTCAAAGCCTCAAGAGAGAAACATCCCGTATACACTAAACGGCGAAGACTTCGAAATCCCTAACGGATGCGTGGCTATATCGCAGCTTATGGCGAGCCGTATGGGAATCGGTGTCGGCGACAAGATCAGACTTGCTACTCAGATGGGTAATGTGTATGAGTTTACGATTAGTGAGATTTACAGAAACCCTGTTGAGCTCACGTGGACTTTCCTTTACCTGTCTGACAGAGATGCGGAAATTTTCTACGGAGAATGCCCGAAGAAGACCGATTTCTATGAGCTTAATGTTGATGCCGGAGACGGCGATTATATCGACACACTGCTTCCGATAATTACGGATACTTCGCTTCAGTTCGAAGACCGCGGAATCATAACCGGAGCAACTAAGGTTGCAAGCATGAACGATACCGGAATCATGGTGATTATCATTGTTCTTTCGACACTCATCGTTGCGGTATTCGTAATGGCGATGATCATGATGACCATAGACTTCAGTATCAAGTCGATGGTTAAGCGCGAGGCAAAGCAGATCGGCATGATGAAGGCCATCGGTGTGTGGTCATTCTCATATAAGCTTCTCTATGTAGTTAAGTACATGGCGTTCTGCGTTGTGTCCGGTCTCATCGGCCTGCCCTTGGGATTCATGCTGTCGGAGAAGATCTATGATGTCTTCGTTTATGACGTCATCTTCCCTGATAAGGTAACCATGATCATGATCGGCGTTATCGCCATGCTCGTGAACATCGCGTTCATCCAATTCTTCTGCGTTATTTCCTTAAGAAGAATGAATAAGATAAGCGTTATCGATGCGATCCACGGCGAGAATAGAGGTGAGAGGTTCGTGAAGCTTCCTGGACTGTCACTTGTAAGACGCAAGACTATGGGCATAGCTTCCTTCCTTGCGGTAAGCGACATCCTCCGCGCACTCAAAAGATACATCTATCTCATCCTCGCATACACGCTCGGCATAGCGGCGGTTCTGTTTATGATACAGCTTAAGGATTCCGTCCTCGACATAAGCTACCTGCAACATTACTTCCAGAGGGGAAGGATCGACTTTGATCTTGAGCTTGACGACACATACATCGAAAGGTTGGTGCAGCAGGCGGGAAGCTACTCCGGTGTGTATGACATCCTTAACGATATCCTTGAGGAGAATGAGATTCCTGCAAGACTGGTTCTTACTGAAATGTGCACTGCGGATATCTACCATGACGATGTTGGTCTCGTAGCAGAAATGACATGGCAGGATGCCGATATCTCCGGGCTCTATTATCTTCCCGGCGGCGATGCTCCCGTTCTTTATAACGAGGTCGCGATCTCCAAGTACCATGCGGATATGCTGGGAGTCGGCATCGGCGATTATGTAACACTTGAATATGACAGGTTCTCTGAAGATCACACCTACACAACCAAGGTAACTGAGGACTTCATGGTTACGGGTTTCATCGACTACCATGGAACCGATCTGGTGAAGGTGATCATGAGCCCTGAATTCGAAGGCGCTTTCTTTACTCCTGATTATGTGTATTCGGCTGTCATTGATGCACCTTTAAGTGAGCATGAAGCGATCAGAGATCAGATGCAGGCAATATGGACTGACGGTGAGGTGAAGGTGCTTACTCCGGACGAAGTGATTAATGATTTCCTCGAAGGATATGACCTTATCTTCAATATGATGATCGCGGCGACAGCTTTTGCTGCGGCAGGTGTATTGATCCTTCTTACCTGTTTGTACGAGAACATCTTCATTGAAGAGGAAACAGCAGATATCGCGCTTCTTAAGAGCATGGGATTCAAGCAATCCGTGATAAGAGGATGGCATCTTATAAGGCTTACGATCCTGGTCGTTTTGTCTATGGGATTGTCAATTCTGTTTACGGCAACAATAGGTAATAAGTTCGCGGAGACTCTGTTTGTAAGTCTTCTTCGAAACTACTCGTTTAAGCTGACCGTAGATCCCATCCATAACTTCGTGATCGTGCCGTTGATCGTAATATCGGGACTTGTCATCGCCGTTTATCTGATGACGAGACTTACGGATAGCATCCGGATCTGGAAAGTGAGAACTGAATGATGAATAGAAGATTGATTTCAATGGTCCTCTTGGGATCTCTAATGATCGGCCTTACAGGCTGCGCTAAGGCAACTGACAGCATGATGCTCGGCATAGGTGATGAACCTCTTGTTCCGGTAGATGATTACTACGGCGGTGCAGGCGTTACATACACAGACGAGGGTGTGGTCGAAGAAGCAACCGCCACTTATGTATCTGATGACGGGCTTTGCGAGATAGCAGTAATGCCTGACTACTACGACGTAACTTTAGATTACGAGAACGGAAGCAGGTATGACGTAGGTGCAGCTTACGGCAGAACGATCCCTCAGGCGATGCCTGAATTCGAATCCGTCATGGAGCCGTACCTTTATGACACCATAAGAATGATGTACGGCGGAACTTATACACCGGAAGCCGTAGAAGACAGAGTGCTGACTCTCTACGATTCGATGCGCGATGAGTTTAAGGAAGAACTCGCAGGTTTGGCCGAAGCCTTTTCGGAAGGAAGGCACGGCTTTGTTGAAGACGGCTTGTTCTCCTATGAGGAAGTTATAGCTCTTAACATGATCCCCGACTCGCTTCGTCCCACTGCCTGCAGTGCTCTTACCCTCTGGGGGGAGCGCACCGAGACAGGCGAGATGATGGCTCTTCGTAACCTGGAGTGGTCTCTTGGAAGCGAATACCAGATGGGTATGACAAATTGCGTTACTCATATGCGAAACGGAGACAGAAGTCTCACTGCAATCCAGATCATGGGTCTTCTCGACATCATCTCCGGCGTTAATGACGACGGCGTCTTCGCAGCAATCCTGGACGTCGGAACCCCGACCGATGAACCGTTCATCTATGAGGGAAGAAAGTGCTACACGATGGAGTTGCGTTTCGCTCTCGAGGAGTTTGATACTGCAAGAGAAGTCGGCGAGTTCATGGTAGGCGAGAGCGCTGAGTTTACATGGTGCCATAACCTGACACTTGCTGACGGCAACGAGGCTTTCTGTGCTGAAGACTGCGTGGCGCAGGTGGCGGAAGCGGGGCTCGGCTTCTCTAACTTAAGAGATGCTGACACACCTATCATGGAAGGCCTTTCCTGGGACCACACCGATTCGCTTTGCATCGTTAATTCTTTTACGACTGCAGGTAATCAGGACGGCTTCACCGGTAACACCAACAACATCGTCCGCTTCGCGAAATACAACGAGTGGGTGGGGCAGTTTGATGTGTTCTCCATAGCTGACCTTAAGAACATGATTACGCAGGAAACCGTCGAGCAGTTCGAGGTCGAGAACGTTCACAGCACAGGCACGTCGCAGCTTATAATCGTTGACTACGCTACGGGCAGAATTCAGGTAGCGTTCACGGGAAGCGAGGGTCCCGTCGATAATCCCGTCTTCGTTGATGTGGGAAGCTACAATTAATGAGTTAAAATATAAACATGGAAAACGATATTCTAAGCAGGTTTTATCATGTTTATGCAGACGGACAATCTTTACGCTGAATCAGCCAAGTGTCCGTCTTGCGCCTCGAATATTTATTATCAGCCTGAAGTACAGGGGCTGCTGTGCCGCAGCTGCGGTAACATTTATGATTCCGCAACACTCGAGAAGACCGGCTCGCTGGGCTATAGCATAGAGCGCGATTATACAGGCGACAATGATATCTCAGAGGATGATAAGAAACGTCATGAGATAGTGTGCAACAGCTGTGGTGCCATTATGATCGCTGACGAGAACATGATGTCGACCATGTGTGCTTTCTGCGGCTCTCCTGCGCTGATCACGAGAAGAATGACAAGAGAGTTCAAGCCGGATTACATTGTGCCTTTCAAGATCGACAGGCAGACCGCTGAGAACAACATGAAGCAATGGATACAGACCCGAAAGCTGAATCCCAAAGGCTTCAAGACAGACAGCCGCCTTACCAAGATGATACCCGTCTATGTGCCGTTCTGGCTTCTGGACTGCGCTGTTAATTCCGAGATGTATGGTACCGGTACAAAGATCGGACCGGAAGTATCTTCGATTCAGGTAAGGGCCAAAGCCAAGTATTATGTAAAAGGCGTGCCCTTTGATGCATCTTTAAAGATCGCCAACAAACTGATGGAAGCGATAGAGCCGTTTGATTACTCCGAGATGGTTGAGTTCGATAACAGATATCTGCAGGGGTTCTATGCTGACAAATATGATCAGAAGCCGATGGATCTTCTTGAGAAGTTCACTAAGAAACTGGACACGATATCGATGGATCTTAATAAGACCATCGCTTCGCGATATGACAAGTATGAGCCCATCCCTTCAAAGAACTTTACCTGGATGAGCGATCCGAGCATTAAGTATTGCCTGCTTCCTGTCTGGTTCATGACGGTTGAGTTCGATGGCAGAAACTATCAGTTTGCCGTTAACGGTCAGACAGGTGAAGCGAGCGGTCAGGCCCCTACGTCAGATGCCGTCTATAAGTTCGATAATCTGATCAGACTGTCAAAAAGCAGCTGGATCAAAGTGCCGAGATATGCGGCTGTCGCATTGGCAGCTGCGATCCTCCTGATAATGATCTCCCATAATACAAGTCCGTTTGTTTACACCTTATTCTTGGTATTATGTTTTATAGAGGTGCTGCTTATCGTATTCCTCATTACACTGTCAGTGGCCCGCAAGATCGCTTACCGAGCATCGGACAAGATCCACGAGACAGTTAATGAGACCAATGAATATGACAAGACTCCGGGTATGGATTCTTACCTTGATACGACGCACCGGACAGACCTGAAAGTTGATGAGTATCGCTTCCTGCATGAGCTGGAAGATGCCGATAAATAGGGAATTGCAACCGTCAGTTGACACATTTACAAGTCGACTTTATGGTGTGCAACCGTGAGGGTTGGTATCGTAGTGCCATAAACTACGGAAAAGGAGTTGGAATGAGAATGATACTTGCAGATAAGATCATTGATGAGAGAAAAAAGAACGGCTGGTCCCAGGAGGAGCTCGCAGATAAGCTTGGCGTATCCAGACAGTCAGTAAGTAAATGGGAAGGCGCGCAGAGTGTCCCGGATCTTCAGAGGATACTCGACATGAGTAAGCTTTTCGGAGTGAGTACTGATTACCTTCTTAAGGATGACGCTGAAGCAAGACCTGTAAGCGAGGCTTCGGAGGACACGGACAGTGCCATGCGCAGAGTCAGCATGGAGGAGGCAAACGCTTTCCTTGGCGAGAATGGAAAGTTCGCGGTAAAGATCGCGACAGGCGTCCTGCTCTCGACCATGTGTCCCGTACCGCTTCTCCTGCTTGAGGCTGCTAAAGAAGCGGGCCTGTTCGACATCACGGACGGCATCGCGGGCGGCGTCGGCATGGTATTGCTTCTTGTGTTGATCGCGATCTCGCTTGTTTTCTTTATACCCGCGGGCATAGCTGCATCCAAGTGGGAATGGCTCGAAAAGGAGATTTTCGACACAGAGTACGGCGTTGACGGCATGGTAAAAGACAGGGCAGAGAAGTTTCAGCCTAAGTTCGTAAAAGCGATCACGGCAGGAACGGTACTCATTCTTCTGGGTGTTATAGGTGTCGTAGCAAGCGCGATAGTAGAGGGGCACGGCGAGGGCCTTACGATCGGTTTGGTGGCTGTGCTGCTCGCGTGTATCGCTATAGCATGCTTCATGATCGTTAATGCCGGAATAATCAAGGACGGGTTTTCCAAGCTTTTGCAGGAAGGCGATTACAACAAGACTAACAAGACGAATTATGTTCTTAAGGCTGTTGCGCCCGCTTACTGGCTGACAGTTACTGCCGGATACCTTCTTTGGAGCTTCCTTACAATGAACTGGGGCTTCACTTGGATCGTATGGCCTGTCGCAGGTGTGCTCTACGGTGCAATTGCAGTTGTACTCAGCGGCGTTCACGAAGCAAAGAACAAATAACACTATCTCAACGGTAATCCATTGTTGAGACCTAATGGTCTTGACTGCACACTCTGAATGTGGAAAATCATAAGAGTGGGAGGGATAGGAATAACTTTGAGGTAGAGATTATTTATGAATGTTCATGTTCCGGACTTTGATGATTTGGCAAAACAGGAATGGGATTACCCTGTAATCGATAAGGATTCGAGGGGTACACAGTTAGATATAAAAGCCGCTGATGCAGATGTATCAGGCGGGAAGATCAGTATGGAAGAGATCGACAGGATCGCGGATTATCCTGATGCTAAGTCGGTCAGCATCTTCGGTTTAAGGCAGGACGCATTCGAATATTTCGTTAAGACTTACGGACGTCAATTCCGTTATATCAGGTTCTTCAAGAATAAAGCTGTTGAGGATTGGTCTTTGCTTGAGACTCTGCCCGAATTGGAAGGCTTGTATTGGTTCCATAATCAGAAGATAACGAAGCTTTGGGATATGAGTAAGAACTATGCGTTGAAGGCGGTGGAGCTGAGTGACTTTACTAAGCTTCACGATCTGTCCGGTATCGAGAAGGCTCCGGCACTTGAGTGGTTCGGGTTTGGCGATGCAGTGTGGAGCACTTCAGAGATCGAGAGTCTGCGACCGTTCATTAACACGAATATACGCCGCATTAGTTTCACCGGGAAAACCATTAGGGATATGGACATATCTTTTATTCCTCAGATGAAGTCATTGGAAGTGTTCGATTTCCCTACAAATCTATTCACGATGGAGGAAGTCGCCCAACTTGTAGGCCGCTGTCCAAACTTAGAAGGATATTCGTTAAAGCCTTATATAGAAACCCAATTATTCAATGAGGAAACCCGTAAGGCTGATAAACCAGGAGTTTTACTCGTTGGCAAGCGTAAACCTGTTTTGGCCATCGAAGGCAATGAGAAGAGAATTGCTAACCATGTGGCAAAGTTCAACAAGATCGTTGAAGAGAACCGCAAGTAAGTTAAATCAGCAGCAAACACGAACATGGAGAATAATATTGAAAGATAACATTATACGAGAAGAGTATATGGGTCCCGATTGGTTTACTTATACTTACATTCATGACTATAAACATGTGACCGACAGCCTTGAAAGAGCAATTGAAATAGGACGTGAAGGTCTGAGGAACTTGACGGGTTAAGAAACATAACCGGCAAATAGGAAAGTAGCGATAATCACGAATTAATTACACTAAGGAAATACTTGGATTTGTTTATGTGGAGTACATTGAAAATAAAGAAACTTATGATCCTGATCATAGCAGTGCTTCTTTTTACAGGATGCCATGATCCTGACCGTGATCAGACATTTGAATCCCCCTTTGGAAATGATGAGGTTGTTGTTATGGTCGATTATTTGAGCTGCCCAGATGTATTCTATGACGGAGAATGCATCTTTGAGTATGACGGTCCGGGATTCAATGAGACAGTTTACTGGGATGTGGAATGGATATCGGAAGATGAGATACGGCTTTATATTCCTGGATCTCGGTGGACAAATCAGGTGTATTACATAGATATACCAAGATAATGGCGATGAGACAGTTTTATAGGTTATATAATCATCTTGTACGAGGGAGTAATTCCCTGATACAGAAGATCAACAGTAAAACTAATTGAGAAGCAGGTGTGATAATGAACGCTTTGATAATTAATTGCAGTCCCGTCAGGACAGGAGCAACAGCTGAGATAGTAAAGATAGTGGAAGGTGAGCTTAAGTCCCGCTATGATACC
>OCTX011975554.1_pt1 | contig 22491 bp, 47 predicted proteins | sample 1539691 | NCBI WGS metagenome assembly OCTX01 (sample SAMN02144231, study PRJEB22623) | gut metagenome | biome: sheep rumen | host: Ovis aries | place: New Zealand
TTATCAAAATATTCCATTATTCTTTAATTTCATTAAGTTTTACATACATATATTCTTCAGGATATTCTTTTAATATATGATCTTCATCAACTTCATATTCTTGAGAATTATCCCAATTATGAATTATTGTTCGTGTATCATCAAAACAATATAATTGCTTAGCAAGTTCAATTCCTTCTTTTTTAATGAAAGGCAAATCTTCAATTGGATCTAGATCTGCTAATATTAATGAAGATGCCATAAAACAGTTAACTGGGCAAAATTGCTCTCCGATATTGGAAGCATCTACTATCTGATAAAATATGCAGCCACTTCGTCTATATGTTATTTTCAATTTATTCCAAGACCTTCCTGTTGCTTTATATACATCTGATGTTTCTGGAAAATTCCACCAAAATTCTCTGCCAACTGTTAGAATCTTTTGATATCCATCTCTACCATATAAATCACTTATCATAGTAGAAAATCTTGTTTTTTTGATTTTCATATTATTTGATTTTTTCTTTTAATTCTAAATAGTCATCAACATGCATATATGCTCCGCAATCATAATCTTCTTCTCGTGGATCATCATCATTAATGTCATCAAAGTAATAGCAATTTTTTGTAGGGTCAAAATCTAAACAGTCAGGAAACTTATTCTGACCACCATTAACACAGACTTGGCATCTTCTTAAAAGTTTCTTTGATAATTCTTCTTTCTTATATTCCATGTATTGTTTCAAATTCTTTAATTATATTTTCATTAAATTCTGATATTAATAAATATTTACGTTTTTTAATTTGCCAATCATTTTCAGATACACTCATATTTTTAATGAGTAGAAATTCGTGATTTTCTGATTTAAAAAAATCTAAATCTTTATTTAATGGATGATTAAAAGTTATTTTAATACATTCATCTGTTAAATCTTTTATATTTATAACTTTACATCTACGAATTTCTACATATCCATTTTTATGGCATTTAAGTAAATAAATATAATCATTAAGTTTTATATCATTCCAAGTTTTCATATATTTTTGCAAATAACATAATTCCAATATATATCTTGTTTGTATTTGCATTTATCGCAAATATCTCTTTTTGCTTTGTATTCACATTTATTTGGACATTTTTCTCCAAAAGGCACTTCCCACACTAGCATATTAATTGAATTTATTTTTTTAGTTATCTTTGCAATCTTTTGCTATTTAATCTCTTTCATAAAATTCTTCAGTCTTTCCACATTTAGTGCATTTATGATAGCCGCCACAACTCCATGTCCAATGATCTTCACCCCAGACATGATCACAATGTTCCTGAATTTCTTCTATTGTTTTTTCTTTATATTTCTGTTTAATCTTATTAATATTGTTTTTATCATTCTCATCATCCTTAAGAAACATAATAGCATATTTTAATGCATATTCTTCTCCAGTAGTAAATTCAGGAATAAGTTTAGAATTAATCTTATAATCAGCAATTTTGCTTACTATTGAATTTAACTGATAAATTACTTGTTTCTTATTCATAATCAATATTCTAATTTAATTTCAGCAAGTTCAATAGTATATTCTCTCTTAGGAATAAGAATAGATTTAACTAAATTAATAAAGTTTTTAATGACAGTATCTTCATGAACATCAGTACATGATACATAATAGTTACTCAATTTCATTGCTTTCCAGATATCTGTAGTAAGACCAACGCTAAGTCTTCCATTATAAATATCTGAATAAACATTTTCAACATACAAAATTCTATCATAGTCACCAGGAAGATCACCCTTCTTAATGACTTTTACAACTGCTTTAGAACTATTCATAATATATTACCAAATAAAGATTCCTCCATAAATTAGCCAAACAATAGTAACATGCCAAATATGCTTAAATTTGTACCACCTCCAGTAGCCTTTAATTATAAACTTCCATTCTTTGATACGACGGCGGGTGTTAATCCAAAACCACTCCCATTTTGTATGTTCAATATATTTCTTGTTCCAATAGTTGAACTCAATACTTGTGGAGTATACATAAACCTTCCACCCAAGATACAGAACGGAAAAAGCAATCATTAAAATTAAATGCCAACTCATATTAAATATTTATTTTGATTACAAATTTAATATAGAATATATTTATAATATTTCAAATATTATTTAAGATATTTAGTAATAAAATTATAGACAATTTAAAAAAATTAACTATTTTTATTTAAATAACACCTACTAAATATACTATGAATAGGTGAAATAGATGAGAGATTTGATTATAGGGGACTTACACTTCGGAATCAAAAGTAATTCAGTAACGTGGCTTGAGTCTCAATTAGAATTTTTTGATAAGCAAATATTTGAAGTAATTAAAGAAAAAGAAATAAAACGAGTCATATTCTTAGGAGATATATCTGACATAAGATATTCTATTAATCAGCAAATAGGAATAGAGTTACAGAAAAAATTCAGAGAAATGGTAAATATGTTTCCTGATGTACTATTTTATATAGTCGCAGGCAATCATGACTATTATTCTCCTCTTGAGGAATTCGCACAATATAATGTGTATGAGATGATATTTCCTGAAGAGTTTTTACAGATTCATAAAAATCTGATAATAGTAAATAATGATCCATTGCTGACAGATGATGGGTGCTTAATGCTGCCTTGGTATTGGACAGAAAATTCAGATCATATTGATGAGTTACTTTATAACTATGATTTTGGAAATGAAGTAAAAGCTATATTCTGTCATACTGATTTGACATCATGGCCTGGTGCTCGTATAGCTTCATTCAAGGGTACTCCTATTTATTCAGGTCATATACATTTTATTGTTGATGATGCCCTTTGTAATCTTCATAATATTGGAGCTGCTGTTGCATTAACATTTAATGATGTAAACCAGGATAGATATATTTATATATTAGAAGATTATAATATCGTTGAAAAGATTAAGAATACGACAACTCCTCAATTTAAGAGAGCATATAATGAAGAGATATTTGAACTGACTGATGAATATTTTGAAAACTCATATATTCAGTTATGCATATCTACGAATAATGTAAATAAAGCAAAGTATGTAGAGCATCTTGGAGAATTGAAATCTAAATATATTAATTCAACAATACGAATACATATTATAGATGATAATACAAATCTTGAGACATTAAATGTAGATGGGTTCAATACTAATCTTGAAAGTTATATTGAACAGAATATACCTGAGCATTTGGGCAACAAATATGAACTAATAAAAAAGAAGATTAAAGAACAATGATAAAAAATTTTGAAGATACATATAAAAAGTTTGTTGAACAATTAGTTAATTTTGAAAAAAACAAACCATGTGCTGAAGAAGTAGTTATTGCTGGTTTAGACAAAGGAATGAAAATGGATATTTATATCTTTATGCAATTATGTTATAATATTGCTAAAACATATAAACAAAGTTATATTGAATTGAAAGATGGATTAAAAATACCGAAAGATAGATTAAAGAAAATAACTTATTATATCAATTTAAATTATGTAATTTCTGATGCGCCATTATGTTATTTTGAATATGAATATAAAGATTCACATGAACATAATGATATATATTCAATAAAAATGCCAAGAAAAAATTTATTTGTAATAAATTCAGATATTTTTTAAATATGATTATACATAATATTAAAGTAAAAGATTTTAAAAGCTTATATGGAGTTCATGAGTTTGATTTTGACAAAATGAAAGGACTTGTGAAATTGTCAGGACCAATTGGCGCAGGTAAGACATCAATAGGAGAAGCTTTAATATGGGGTCTTTATGGAAATGTAAAAGGTCAGACAAATCCAGGTCTTGTTGCATGGAACTGTAAAGCATGTGAAGTAGAATTGAATATAACGTCAAAAAATAAAGAGATACATATTGTTAGAAATATTCGCGAGCCTTTGATAGTTGAAGTAAATGGGAAGACATTAAATGCTTCAAATAAGAAAGATACTCAAGCAATATTAGAAGAAGAACTTTATGACATTCCTAAGTTAGCTGTAACGAAAATGTGCATTATATCATTTAATGCTTTTAATAGTTTAGCTTCAATGAATGTTGGTGAGACTAAACAGTTTCTTGATGATATATTTGGATTTAAGCTATTTACAGATTATAATAATGAAGTAATTATTGAACGTAAAAATGAACAGAATGAAGCAATTCGTTTGCAGTCTGTTTATGATGAAAACTTAGAACAGATTGAGCATTTAAAGCAAAAACAAGCAACACAGACTATTCAATTACAAGAATCGTTAAATGTTAATGAATTGACAAAAAATAGAGAAGCATTAGTCAATAAAGGTGTTGAAACAAAAAATCATAAAGCAGATCTTAAGAGAGAACGTGAACAAAAGGATGCTGAATATGATCTAAAGATTAAAGAATTTCAGAATAAGATGACTGAGGTTGCTACATTAGGTAAGCAAGCAAAGAATCATTATAATACATTCAAATCTGGCATATGTCCTACTTGTGGCCAAAAGATTGATCAAAATCATATTGATGGATATAAAAACAAAATGGAAGAATATGCTAAGATCTATAGAGAAAATGAAGCTGAAAAGAAAAAGTTAGAAGAAGAGAAACAGAAAGTTCATGAATCATACCATGAACCAATGATCAAATGTGATGAACAGATGGATGATCTTCGTAAAAAGATATCTGCTATAGATGCTGAACTTAAGTCATATAATGATTCCGTACAGTTATTGAATGACAATTATGAAGAATTAATTAAAGAATTAGAAAATAAGTCAAAAGCATTAAAAGAACAGATTAGCAAATGTGATTTGGAAATTGCTGAATGGAATGAAATGAATGAGCTTTTTGCTAAGTCATTACGTTATAATCTTCTTGAGACATTAATACCACATATTAATCGTTCCATTCAGTTCTTTATTAATAAGCTTGAGCAAAACTATAAGATTGAATATGATCAAGAATTTAAAGCTCATATATTCGTAGATGGATGGGATAGAGAAATTGCATATAATAATTTATCAACAGGACAACGTAAGTCATTAGATCTTGCAATCATATTTGGCATATTACAGAATATTATTGCTAATGTTGATTTGAATATATTGTTCTTAGATGAATTATTTAGTAATATGGATGTAAATGCTCGTAACATTATGATATCATTGCTTAAAGAAAATATGGATGATGACAAAACAATATTTATTATAAATCACGCAGAAATGGGTGATGATCTGTTTAGTCATAAGATAAGGGTTCATCTTGAAAAGAAGAAAATCATATCTGAATCTGAGAAAAAAGGACAAGATGTTATTGTACAAGCATCTAAATATGAACAAGTATTTTGATTATGAAAAGAGAAAGATTAATAAAAGATTATGACAATCTCGGAATGAGATGCAAATGGGCAGTACAGTATTTTGATGATTTAATACAATTATGGAGATACAAAGAAACATATAATGCTAAAGGATTCAATCCATATATGCCTAAATGGTATGATACTGAAGAGGAAGCAAGAAAGCATTTTGAAAGACATAGTAAAATTGAAGAGACTGTCATATTAGGTTTTGCTAATGACATATATCGAGAATTGGATAAATAAATTATTTTTAATTAAAATTAAAGAAAGGAAAATGTATGAAAAAAACAATTTTTAGTTTAATTTTTGTTCTTATGATGGTTTTTACTTTTTCAGCATGTAGTAAGCATGAATTTGAAGTAAAAGACTATCAGACTATTCAGAAAGAAAATTTCGTTGAAAAGTTTGAAAAGACTTTTGGAACACCTGCAGCAGATCAAGACTGGGGATTTGATAATCTTGTAGTTTTTGATTATACAAAAGCTGCTAATACTAGAGGCCATAATGTTAATGGCAATATGTGGTATCAAGAATGGGAACGTCCAGTCAATGTTACTGAAGCTGAGAAAGAAAAAGTTTCTGCAGAATTTGCAAAGGTACGTGAGAACGCAGTAAATACTATTTCTATTCCATGGGAAAACTATTGGGTACAACAAGTACATCAAGGTGATAGAGCTTCATTAGATGGAAACAATAACAAAGTATATCCATCTGGTGTAATGAATCAGTTAAAAGCTTATAATTATAACACAGGTGAATATGAGCATGTAAATAACTTTAATAATGCAAACAATACAACTGAATATACTGATGATATTACTAAAGAGAAGTATTATGGCACTACTCTTATGGTAGACATGGGTACTGGTGATAAACTTGACCAATTTGCTTATCATAATACATCATCAAGTGAATATTACTATAGCTATATTGTACTTGAAATTGATGGAGCATATTATGTAGGTTTTGATATTGTTGGCTATAAGCCTGTAGATCAACCTGCTAATGCAAACATGGATGTTGATAGAGATTGGATATTTGATGATTGGATTGTAAAGATTTCTCCTGCTAAGTTCAATATGGAAGGTGCGATCAGAGTTATTGCTGAAGACTTAGGCCAAGCTGATGATTCTGATTTTGATTACAATGATGTAGTATTTGACTTAAAGCTAGCTAATACTTGGGTTGGCGAATTGAATGCAAATAAACTTATTGCTTATATTACACTTCAAGCTGCTGGTGGTACATTACCATTATATGTTGCTGGTAAGGAAGTTCATAGAATGTTTGGTCTTCCTACAACTACAATGATTAATACTGGCCGTGCATCTGCAGATCCTGTAAGCTTCAAGGTTATTCTTGGTGATGCTGAATGGAATATTGGAAATATGACAGGTCCTCAAAGAGCAAATCTTGTACCTGTTATTGTAGAAAGTCAAAAGGGTACAATTACATTAGATGTTGAAACTGGTAAAGCTCCTGAAAAGATTGCTGTAACAACAAACTTTGAATGGTGTCCTGAAAGAGTTCCAATCACACAGTTATATCCATTATTCAGTGATTGGGTATTAAATAAAATGGTTCAATGGCAAGTACGTCAAGATTAAATATTTAAATATAAAATAAAAATGGGAATCATTAATGATTCCCATTTTTTGTCAAATAATCAATAATTCCATTTAATCGTTCATTTTCTTTCTTTAATCTTTCGTTTTCATTTCTAAGATTAACTACAAATTCTTTAAGACTAAATAACTCTTTGATTAATTCTGTATATGCATTCATAATTTATTCTTTAACTTTTGACCAATCTCCTCCACATTTGCACCAGTCTTTAGCAATTTTTTGCGCATAAGATTTATCACACCATTTCTGTCTTCCATATTCATCAACGATATCTATGTTTCCGCATTTTGCATACCAATGCTTTCCATCTGGCCATTTAATGAATCTAACATCATCATAATTATATTCATACGGATAAATCAATTCGTTAGTCCATTTTTCATCATCATATTTAGGATGTTCAATAGGTGGATAATAAGGCAATCCATCAGAAAGATAAATTGGCTTACCTTCAATAAAACGATTAATACGATCTTCATATGTACGTTTTTCTAAGCTACATGCAGCATTAATCCAATTAAGACCTTTTAATTTCATTTCACAAAGTTCAACAGCATTTCTCCAGACAGAACTTGAATGATTTTTACTATAAAGATATGGATTGCCATTGTCATCTTTACGAACAATAACATTATCTTTATAGTCCTCAAATCCTTCTTTAAACTCTCTGCCACAGATCTTATTAAAATGATCTACAACATCCTGAAGACATTCAGGTTTGAGATACCAAGTACTGTTAAATTTTACAAAATGATACATATTATTTATTTAATTATATCAAAATATAGAATACTATAGATAAAAATTCAAATAATATTTAAATTAATCTTTAATTTGTTCAACTACATAATGCTTAAAGAACAACTCCTGAAATGTAAGAGGACTAATTTCTTTATCAAGTTTATCATTAATAAAAACCTTTACCCAATTAGTAGTTGTTCCAATTCCCTTCAAACATGGTTTCTGTTTACTATCAATAACCGGAAGAACACCCTGAATAATATCACCAACCTTTGCTGATGTCTTTTCGGTTTCCTTAATGATCTTTACAATCTTGAACTTTGGAGTCTTAAATTCAAATGAAGGAATTTTTGATTTGATACTATTCTGTTTTTCCTTTTCATTTAAAATTTTTTCTCTTGACTTCTTAGACTTTTCGTTTTTATCATTCTCATATTCTTCTTTAGTTGTAAAAATCTTAATATTACGTTTTGGAAGCTTGCATTTTGAATACCAATCACTATCATATAGATCAAATGAAGAAGTCAGACAATAATATTCTTTACCATCTTTATTTGTACGAATGTTGATATATGTTAAGATATCTCCAAATTTCTTTGTACGAATAAGAATAGCACCTTTATATCTATCACTATTATTAATTTCAGAAGGCCAAATAATCTTATCTGTAATTTCTTCAAAATTCTCTTTAGAAATAACTTTATATGTATGAGTCATCCATGAGCCTATTTCAATTTTTGAAATACGAAGATCATCAAGATTTACAATATAAGACTCAGGGATATCGTGACTAACTTCAGGAACATCCAATTTCTTTTTATCCCATGAATGCTCTCCTTTAATTTCTGTAATAATTTTGTAAAACATAATTTTAAATATTTTCTACACCAAACAACAATACGCCATCATAGTCTTCAACGAATTCTTCATAAGACATTGTATTAACGTCATACATTTCCAATACGCCTTCACCTTCATCTCCCCAATATTCCATAATAATTTCATTATTGCCATGACAAAATGAATTTCCAAATTCATCTTCAAGATGATGCGTAAAACGATTTGACATTAGCCATAAAAGAGCATTTTGTGAATTTTTAAAACTTATCATATTTATTTTTTTACTTTTCTATAATATTTTTGATCTTCAAAATACAATTCATTAACAATAAACATATTACGAATAAGATAACCAATGTCAGTGAATCCTTCAACGGTCCAATATTCTTTTGAACCTATTTTATGTATTGTATCATTAATATCAAATTTATTAAATTTATGCTTCATTTTCTTTCCTTTTAATAGTTGCTAAAAATACATTCTTATCAGATATTTTGTAATTTCTTCGAAGTTCAATTCCATTCTCCTTATATTTGACACTTGGTACGATATTGTATCTAAGTTCTCCAGACTTATTCCTATCAAATTTTACTAGTGTACCGAAAAGAATCTTTCCAGCGCATCTAAAGAAAACTGGAGAACCTAACTGAAGTTCATGTCCGAAACTATCGTAATATGTATCAAATAATGTGCTCATATATTTTAATTAGAATGTTTCTATGTCATAAATTCTATCGGCGTATCCCTGAGCATGCCCAGCTTCATAGCAATACTGAAAATATTTTTTAATAACTTTAAGTCGAGCGTCAGTTAATACTGTCCCACAAGTTGTATTTTTTACAAACTTTTCAAATTGTTTTTCTACAGCAAAATCGTATTTCATATGCAAATATATAATTAATTCTTTGTAAAAACTTTATAACCGAACCAATGAACAAAAATAATCAAAGGAATTGAAACGAATAATGTATTAGGATTCTTGTTATAGTCATCAATAACAAAAACTGTCAGCATTCCAGTCCAAACAATAATAAGTGATATTGCACAAGTAATCAATATTGTTGGATATAGGAAGTTGAACAAAATTTTTTCTTTCATATTCTTTAAATTATTTGTTTGATATATAAATATAGAATATTATTTAAAAAATTCAAATATAATATAATTATATATAAGTTAAAAGAAAATAGACAGTTCTTAAGAACTGTCTATTTATTGTTTTTAAAACCTTGGTATGCTGACTTTTGGCATCTGCATATTCTGATTCATGCCTCTCATCATTGAAGATGGATTGTATGCTTGTTTCATTTTATTATGTTCAGCTTCCTGTGCTTTTCTTTGTTCTTCTTGTTCCTTTTGAATAATCTTAATTTCTTCCAAAATAATTTCATATTCATAATAAGGCATTCGAAGAATTTCAGAAGGCTGTAAATTATATTCTTTACAGATATACAAATTACTTTTGACCGAATTTTCTGAATTGACCTTGTACTTTGAATAGATCCCTAATTGAATTTGGAAATCGTATTTGTGATGTTACCTCCTCTCCGCATATAGGACAATCAACAGTTAACTTATTAGATGGCGTAACTATAATATTACGAAGTACATCATCCATAAATGAGAACATATTTGTATCCCATGATTTATATTTCAATTCAATTTCACGAATCTGACGTTTTGCAATTGTATCATCCTTTGAAATCTTAGGAGCAAGCCAATTGGCAAATCTTAAGAATGTTTGATCAAATTTCTTATTACGATTTTCTTGAATCTGAGCAATCATCCATGCTTTAATATTTGCATCCTTTTCAAGTGTAGGTATATATAATTGTACAGGATCATATCCTTCTACACCATATTCATTAGGATCAATATACCAGCATCTGTCTTCCTGTGAATAATATTTCATAACTTCTTCATCAGGGAAATCATACATTAATGATTGAGATGTAAGTTCAAACTCAATTTCATTATTGCATTCTGGACAATAATCTGTATATTTGATTTTTTGTTCTCCTTGACGGAAAGTATATTCTTGTATCAATAACAAGAAGAAGAATCTATCCCAAGATGCTACATTACCCCAAGGCAATAATCTACCTCCAGGACCATTTATTGAAAGACAAGATTTAATAATTTCATTAAATACTTCATCTACCGAATTTACATTTTCATCATCAATATTAGACCAGTTACGAATTGCTTCTACTGTTGCGGGACGAATCTTAAATTCCCAGTCTTCAGGATAATATGTAGCACGCTTGCCTAATAATGCTTTATCAACAGGAATCCATCCTTCTCTTATTTCATTCTTATCAAAAAGATTTTCGCCTACTTTTGAAAGATTCTTGTTTTTAACTAATTCTTTATCTGCTTCTTTATCTTCTAAAGGATTTTTTGCAGGATCATATCCAATTTTCTTCCCAAGATATTGTGCAGCTTCAGATTTTTGTTCTACTTCTTCAGACTTAGGTTCTTCAGCTTTATATTCATTCTGTGGCTCTTGCACATCAGGAGCTTCAGGAATCTGTCCAGCCAAAGCTTGTTCTAATAATTCTTCATCAGTCTTCATTTTATATATGCTTCTATATATTTTTTATTATTCTTCATTTAAATAATTATAAAATCTTTATTTGAATTTAAAAGACTTTTTAATATTAAAAAATAGAATAATTGTAAAAATATATTCAATATATATAAAATTTTATTTATCAGCCAAAATGAACATAAAAATTATTATCACCTATATTACCATAGAAGTCTCTTAATTTATTTTCAAGTTTAGGAGTCAACTTATCTTCTTTAACCCAGTCTTTAATGTCTTCATCATAATAACTTAAAATATTTGATTGCTTAACTTCTTCAATAAGACTATCTACTGTATTAAATTCATTTTCTGAATCTCTTTGATTTCTCCACCATTCAAATTTTAAATTAACATAAATATCATTATCACGTTTAATAATATAAAAGTCATGATTATACCCAGCATTATGCTTAGGATTTCCTTCTTTAGTATTCTCAAGCATTTCTCTAAAGGTCATCTTACTATCTAAAACCAGTTGATAATATTTAATCTTTTTATCACAAGTTTCAATTCTTTTCTTTAATTCTTCAGTAAGAAATTCTTCAGTCATTTCTTCTGGTGGCACTCCGCATTCATTGACATAATAATCATATTCTTCTTTATGAAAATCTAACCAATCCTTTAATTCATAATCCCATCCATGCTCTTTATAGTTTTTATAATAAACGCCACCTGTATGCTTAATAGCATCTTCTAAAAGATTCTTAATCTGTTTTTTAGACAGATAATCAGGCTTAACAAATGTCCATGTCCAAGTGCTCATATAGTCTTCCTTTCTTCTTCAGTTATATTTATTAATTTACATGTTGCCCAATGAGGCACATATATTACTCTCCATTCATTCTTATGTTTATATAATATAGACAAAGGATACCAAAATTGCTTACCTTTCATTTGCCAATGATATTTGTTTCTCCATTCATCAGCAAATTCAAATAATACTGCTTTATCTGTTACTCTTATAATTTTTACAACTTCATTTACTTTACAAGATATTCCTTTTCTATAAAGCCATTCATCACCAACTTTCAATAATGATTTATCAAGATGAATAAAGTTTAAATTATATTCTAATTGTGCTGTACCATGATAATATTTATCATATTTATCTTCCGGATAATCATCAGGATCTGGTTCATTATCAATTTCATAAAAATAATCATCCATCAATCCATCATTAATAAAATCAGCATATTCTCCCATAGTTAGTCAAAATCATTTTGATAGACAAATTCCCCATAAATATTTCCTTCAGCATCAAAATTATAAGCAAAGATGCAAGGATATCTTAAAGGTTCTTTACCAATATATGTATATGTATTTTCTAATTTTCCTGATATATAATTTTTACATTCAAGAGCATCATCAATATATACATATGTTGACCCATATTTACGAGGAAAGTTCAAAATCTCCTTTTTGATACAATAATCAATATAATCCTGTTTTGTCTCAAATTTAACTTTAATCATAATTATCTAATTTAATTAAAAGATTTTTCCAATCAATTGTTTTACAATATTCTTTTTGTTCTTTTGTTTCAAGATCTTCTCCAATATAATACATATCTATTGAACTTGGTGAACATATTTCAGTATCAGTATCAATTTCCCAACGAAGAAATTTAATAAATTTATGTCCCCATAAGCTTTCAATATAAGGAGCTGAATGCATAAAATGAATTTGGCACAAATTATTTATAATTTCAATCAGCTTTTTATTTTGTTTTGCATTGTCAATGTATTTTTCAAATATGTTCATAATTATGTTTAACTATATTTATTCATTATTAATATATTTATCAATAACTGAGATATCTACATTAGTTTCTTTTTCATCACTAAAATCTCCCCACTTGTTTCTAAATACACAATAAACTATAGTAATAATATCTCCTATATTCCAATACCAGTACCATTCTTCGGCTACAATTTTGCCAATAATATCATCAGATGCATCACTATTGACACTTGCCATGCCAAAATTTTCATCAAGATATTTATAAATAGCATTTTTAATAATCTTAGTCAGCTTTGCTTCTTTAGTTTTAAGATTATCAATTTCTGTAAGAATTTCTTTTGTTTTCATATTGTTTATCTTCCAAAAATTTTATGAATCTGTATATCATCCATCTGTCGAACTTTATATGTTGAATAAGGCTCAGTATGAGTAATTCGACCTAATGCATTTGGCTCAGTGTAAAATTTACCACCATAAAATTTATCGGCGTAATTGCAAATCATCTTAATCTGAATATCTGTAGGATTGTATGCATACGGATAATCAGGTGTTGGCTCCTCATTACGATTACCAATAAATGATCCATAACAGTCATTATAATGAATCTTTACCCAGCCATGTTTCTCAAGCCAATATTCAGGAGATTTAGTTCCACCAAAAATAGATACGCCATCTTTAATCATTCTAATAGCATATTTATTATGTGGTGCATTGAAAATCTGTTCTGCAATATTCATATGAATCATTTCTGATGTCTCACCATCACACCCATAAAACTCACCATCAGGAGAAAGCCAACCAGCATCATACCCATCCATGATATCCTTCTTGATGATACCATTATTTATATATTCTTTTCCAAATTTACTATCAAAAATATCATCAAATAATTTCTCTTTATACTTATAAAGTTCTTCATTACATAATGGATGATAATATCCTTTATCCTTATTTGCAAATTTAGTAAGAATTTCTATTGTCATCTCAATCATATGCTCAACTCGTGAAGGATGATTGATAAATCCATTTTTAATAAGGAACAAATATGTATTTTCAAAATTCATATATTCCTTATGAAGCATTCTAATTAATTTGTTATATTTAACAGTATAATATAGTATTAATTCCCATTTTGAAATATCTTCATCATACTCAGGATCTCCATATTCTTCACTATACTCAATTTTATATGCCAATTTATCCCAACCATGTTCAGAATATGACTCATGAAGCTTGCAATCTGGAGATCCAATTATACGAGCAGCAAGATTATGCTTACCAATTACTTTTAACTGTTCGTCATCAAAGTAACGATGCATCATTCCAATAATTGAATAATTTTCGATGTCCCCATTATAAATCTTCATAAAATCATTAGCAACTTTATGAATTGTTTTAATTATATTGAAAATATCTGTAATTCTATTATTAATGATAAGCTCCCAGTCAAGAATATTATGAGCATTTTCAATACGAAGATTTTCATCATCTTTAAGAATAACACCTTCACCATCTTCATCAGTTACAAGAACTGCCTGATTTTTCAAGCACATAATTGCATATTCCTTAGTAAATCCACAAAGACCTTTGATGTATGTATCAAGACCTTTCTGAATATCTCCTTTAGAAATATTTGTCTGTGCAATATCTAGAAGATGTTCACCAAGTAATGAACCAACTCGCATATGTAACGTTTCTTTCTTCATAATTTAAATTTTAAAAATAAATAGTAGCATCATACCAATCAATATTCTTACCTTTTACCAAATCTGTTTCTGCTTTACCCCATGCAGGACATCTAAATCTCATATTTATTGCATATCCGTTTTCATTGAATAAATTCAAAAAAGACTGAATATCATCTTCGCATACAGGAATTTCAATATCTGCCCTATTTAATCCTCTTTCAGAAACTAATTCTAATTCTTTATGTATAATATTCAATACTTTTGAATATTTATTTTCAAGCGCTGAAGTTCCTTTTGCAACTTTACGATATTCTGATGCTTTTTTCATAATTTTTAAATAATTTAATTAATATATTACATATATAATATAGTACTTATATTCAAAAATTCAAATATAATTCAAATTTCATTATGAAAATAATTATAATTCAAATTTCACATGAAATTTTCATGTTATACAATTTAATTTTTTATATTGCTGATATGTAAAACGATTCTTATAAGGCAATATAGAATTGTATATTTGTTCTTCTCTTACATGATATTTATTTTTTCCAATTTTTATAATTTGCTTAAATTCATAATCAATCATCCACATCCCAATTTTAAATTGACAATACCATATTGATGCTTTGTCATCATAATTTTCTTGTGTTATATTCATCATATGATTTGTCATTATTTTATGTGAATAATGCCATTCTTTTAGCCAAAGCTGTATAAGACAATCTTTCTTAATCTTTTTATTTAGAATTCTTTGCTTCATAATCAATAAATATATTCTAGTCTAAAATCTGGATAAAAGACTTCTTTTACTTTAAGTTTATCACCAACATTAAAATGATTATAGAAATCTGCACCGCCTTCTTTTACAGTCTTTCCATTATATTTAAAATATGTATAATAATATTTTACTGGATGGCCACCTTTTCCAGGTACTCCAACGAATCCACCATGCGTACGTTTATCTACAACGGTACAATCATATATAATTGGCTTATGATATTTATAGACAGCAGAATCTCTGTTATATAAAGTATATTCTTTATAATAAAGATATTCAGAATCTTCTTTTACTAAAACATCTTTATTCTGTACTATTGATCCAGTTACAAAATATGCCATTGCACCTATGCACAAAACAATAAATGATATTACCAATAGATCTTTTAAATTAAAATCATTCATAATTACTCTAAATTAATGTTCTTAACAGTTTCAATTGTATACCTACCAATCTTAAACCTATTCTCATGATACGTACGAATAAACTTCTCAGCAGTATCCTCATCATCAAATCCTACAGTATCTGATGAAAACGTAGTAGATCCATCTGAAAACATAAAACGGGTGCACATGGCTTGCCAAAATAATCCTAAGACTTTATGATATGCTTTATACTTGGATTTCTCCGTAATATTTCCATATTTATTAATGCCTACAAATGTCTTCTTTACAATCTTATAATGTTCCATAATTTAAATAACTGAAAGTACTACAACAATAAAGAAAATAATAATAATCCATCCCAGGCATCCCCAGACACCATCCATAAGCCATCCAAGAATTGAAAGAATCAATCCTAATAGCTTACCAAGTAAGCCTAGAAAAATAAATCCAATAAAACACAGAATTAAAATACCTAGAATTTCCATATCTTTATTTTTTAAATTTTATATAATAAAAATAGAATAATATTTAAAAAATTCAAATATCTTATTATTTTTTTAATCTTATAATAAATTTGTAATAATTTTTAAATCAAATTATATATTAAAAAACATCCTCTAAAATATCTAGATCATTCTTAGAGGATGTAAATGTATATGTATAATAAAATTATAATATTTAGTATAAAACAACTTTTTTGCCGCATGCTGGACATATTATATATACATTATCATATGTTTCATCATATTTCTTATCTTCATTCAAATATTCTAATTTAACATTACAATGTGGACATACTGTTGTCCAAGGAATTACTTTAACCATAATATTTATAGATTATATTTATTTAAAATAGGAATTAAATGATTTGATATATCTTCTGCATAAGATTTCCATTTTTCTTTTTGAATTTCATAATCAAGAGTTTCACGAGCATCAAGTTGAGCTTCTTGTTTTGATAAGCCACAGCATTCCCAGTCAATCATTAGTGCTTCCCAGTCAATCGCATCCCATCCATGTTTTAATCCATATTCAAGATGATGTCTGTTATGATTACGATGCCATGCTTGAACTTTCTTATAATCACCTTTCCAAATTAACTTAAGCCAAGGCTTTTCAATATCATGCAACAAATATCTAGGCTTCCAAATGCCAAGATTAAGAGCAGTCAGATTAAATCCACACCAGTGAGCAAACCAATATCTAAAAGAACTACGATCTTTCTTAGTAAACATATTAAATGACTTATATTTCTTTAAAAGATCATCATCTGATTTATAATATTCAAATTCAAATAAATGAATATTATCATTTACATGAACTACCATATATTTATAATTTTTATGATGTACTTCATATTCATTTTTAAAGTATTTGTTAATATCATATTGTTCATCATGAGACAATATATCTTGTATATTATAAACATATACTTTATAAATACGTTCATCTAATGATAGTCTTTTCTTAAGAATTGTTTTCATCTCACTTAAAATATATTGGTTTTGCTATTATTTTATAATATCCAGACTTATCTGAAACATGTTGTTTTAATTGATTACAAAGAATATCCCATTTTTTCCATTTCTTATATTCATCCATATACATATTGGATATATCTTTAGAATATCTGTCTTCATAATCTTCACATGTATCAGGAGTCTCCATTGTATTGTCAATATCTGCATTAAAGAATATATCATCATTAATTCCGAACTGGTGTATTGACATTTCTGATGTACAGCAATAGTCACCATCCCAGAATGCAAAATGTGAACACGTCAGACAGCATTTCTTATTACTAAAGTCTTTCATAACTTACTTATCAAATATTTCTTTGCATATATCTTGAATTAACATATCTTCTTCATCATTATCAAAATATTCAGGCATATTATAAAACTTTTGCAATCTTTGAACCATTTCATCAGTTAATTGTATTGTCTTCATTATAGTAATTGTTATTTTTTAAATAATTATATGCAGCTGTAGCCAAAGCTATTTCTTTTTCCTCTAAATCCATCATACCAGTTTTCTTAAGGAATGATGGTAACGATAATGTAATATTAGAATTTGTTGCGCCTTTTGTTCCAAACATAAAGGTATTTAAATCGTTCCAATCATATTTTCTTAAATTGATTGCATATATAGTAGGCATGAATATGGCATCTTCAATTTCACCATTCTCGTTATAATACATATATAAAATGAATGATCTATAAAAATGATTATATTCTCCTTTATAATGTTTCCAAATATTTTCAGCAGCTTCCTTTATCTGACCACATCCATTATTATAATCAATGAGAGGATTATCAGTATCATTTGATTTTCTTGGTATATAAGCTACGCATTTAGCATCTACATAAACATTCTTATATGAGCCAAAATCAATTATATAATCAGGATATGTATTTTTTCCATTAGGTTCAGTATTAATACTAAAATATCGTGCAGCATATTCTTCAGCTAATTTATTTATTTGATCATTAAAAATATGCATTGTTCCACGAGCCTTATAGAATCTTACATATTCTCCAATATATTCATTAAGGAAATTCTTAAGATGATACTCATGTTCAATTAGAATATTATATACTTCCCAATTATAATACTTATTGCAAAATTCTTCAAGAACCTGATGAGCACGATATTTTCTTTCACCAAATATGTTTGAATATTCGTTCATATCCCATTTATATTTCATAATAATATAATATAGTATTATTTATATAATATTACAAATTCGCAAGTAAATTTATAAACTTGCTATATTCAATAAATTATACCCATGCTTTAGCTTCAGCCCATTCATCTCTACGATCTTGTTCTTCCTTTGCTAATTGAATATAATATTGAACATCTTCATCATTTTCCAATAAATCAATTAGCATTTTCTTAAATTGTTCTTTATTCATATATTAGTTTAATTTATCTTCAATCCATTCATCAAATGCAAATATTGCACAAACAATACAAAATACCAAAATAAAAATTATGCCAACCCATGACAATAAACCAATCTTAAATGATTTATATGCAATTAATTTTTTTGACTCATGTAATGTTTCTTCTTTACTTACGCAAATAATATAAATATAATTACTTACTCCTAAAGTCAAAACACCAATTAAATACCAAATAAATACTTCCATAATTATTTATCTTCGAAATTTAAAAATTCATATAATATTCTTCTTTGTCATATTAATCAAATATTCTAAGTCTTAACGGTATAATATCTTCATAACCTAATTCATCCAATGCTTCAGATAACATACGTCTAGCTTTAATTGAGCTTCCATACATAAATTCATTATCATATTTTTCAACAATATCTTGATGTCCGTTAGATGCTAAAAATTCACAAACTGCATTAGCAGCTTCACCTGGAGCATCTTCATATGTAGCATCGTAAAGTACTTCTAAACGATTAATCAATTCTTTTATTGTCATGATTCTTTATCTTCGAAAATTTTAATATAACTAAAACTATCACGAATTGCTTTCAATAGATTTTCTTCATTAATAATCATTCCTTGCTGAGTCATTTCAATTCGTGTGTTATTAGGCTCTCCAACATTATAATTAATGCCAACTTTATTCAAGTTATTGTAAAATGTCAATGTTGGATAATATGCATAAATTCCATCATCTCCCCAAATGCAGCCATTATCTGGTTCAAATATTCCTAGTTCAATATGATTATGACCATAAACATGCATAGTAACTTTATCTCCATAATTTTTTGAAGATAAACCTATATAAATATTTGAATTTAACAAATAGACACGATCCCATGTATTTTTTTCTAGCCTAAATGCATCAGCCCAGGTTTTCCAATATTCATGGAGCTCCTCACGTGACATTTTTGTTTTAAATATTGCTTCTCTCATTCTTTAAAATAAATATTGCATAACTTATAATAAATAATCTCTGCAAATTTATCGTTATGATTATTTATATATGTTCCTAATCTTGATATAAATTCTCTTGTACGAATGCTTGGTTTCATTATTCAAATTCTTTTCTTAAATCATAAATAAATGCTTTTCTATCACCTTCACATTCTTCAGTATTATACATATGCATATTAGCTTCTAGCCATTCACAGATTTTATCAAGCGATACCATTTTAGGACCTGGCTCAAATTCTAATTCATCTGCATCATATATTTCTTTAATTTTACTATTGCCATCAAATACCGCATATGAAGGTGATCCCCAATATTTAACATCAACTATTTCTCCAGTTTCAATAACTTTTGCTTTCATATTTAATATAATCTAATTTCAATTCCCTTTTCACGAGCTTTCTTCATCTTACCAGTATTTGAATCAAGAGAATTAGTAAACACAATCTGTACTTCTTTCCAAGATCCAGTATTTCTATATTCTGGATGGCATGCAAGAAACTCGCCTTTTGACTTATAATCATTAGGTTCACCAGTCATAATGATAGGAATCTGATTTGAAGTAGCTTTCTTAATCTCCTCATGAACTGATTTGAAATCTTCTACAGACTTACCAATTGAATTAAGAACATTAAGAACAGTTTTATATTCATTAGATTCTTTGTTCATTACCCAAGAATAGCCTTCTGTTGCAAGATGCTCGAAGTCTGCGTCTCCAGTAAGCATATATGTAGCACACTGGTCAGCAACCTTATTTCCACACAACTTAAAATTGCATGACTTAATTACATCAGTAAGAGTAAGTGATTTAATAGTCTCATCAAATGATTTCTTTGCTTTATCTCCAGCTTTGCCTGAGCCTGTGCCGAAATAGATTTCCTCTTTGGTGCATTCCAAAATATTATGTGGCAGCTTTACTTCCTTAGATTCTCCAAAGAATTCATCAGTCATAGGATCATTAAATGAGATGTAATCAAAGATCTTACGAGCAGTCTCAACGCCAATATTAGGAATATTCAAAGTCTGTGCAGAATTTACAAACATCAGTCTTGCATGATCTTTTTCAGAAAGAACTGCCATCAAATGGATATCATCTACATAAGTTTCGCCTTCAGGCATTGGAATTTCTCCATTATTAGTCTGAGTAACTTTATAAAGGAAAGGAATAATATCACCAGCAAGCGACATAATAACCTTTGAACCAATTGTTACGCCCTTTGACTTAAGATATCCATAATTGTGACCAGAGCATTTCTGAACATCTCGGCCATCCATATTTACTGGATTAACCCAGATAATTGGAGTATATTCTCCAGTCTTTCCAAGATTCCATGTAATGTTTACAACCTCTGTTTCCTCAAGCATTGGAATGAATTTAATTGCAACACAATCAGATGGACGATGCTCAGTTGTATTGTTAATTCGAAAATCTTCAGTTGGCTTAATAACGATTCCGTCAAGAGCAAATGGGCAATTGTGACGGTACTCAGCAAACTCATTATAGATATTTGCAAAGTCATTTTCATTCAAGATATAACTAGTCTTGAAGAATCGTGGAGTAACACCCAAATAATAATCAGCTTCAGACATCATAACATTAAGTTTAGTCCAATCATGATCTTTAACAATACCTCCACTGATTTGACGCCAGTCATAAACAACAATTGACAAATCATTTCTCATTTCAAGATATTCAGGATCTTCTGAATAATCACGGTTCAGAACTCCTGAAACAAATGAACGAGGATTTGTAAACTGTTCAGCATATTTCTCTTCATATATCTTTTTGTTAACGAGAACCTCTCCACGGAAAACATTATGTCCAAATAGTTTGATAAGTGATTCTGGAATAAAACGAACAAGAGGCAATGTCAAATCTTTTCCATATTCACCATCACCACGAGATGATATCTGAAGCAACTTACCATCATTGCATTCACATTCAAATGAACACCCGTCAAATTTAGGCGTAACGATTACTTCATGACGACCAAAATATTTTGATGCCTCAGTAAAATATTTTTTCCAATTAATGTTTCCTTCTTTATCTTTATGAATCTGTACTTTTGAAAGAGAACCCATAATAAATGGATGTTTCTGAGTGTACGAAGGATTATGACGAGCACCTATCTGAGCTTTATTCTCCAGTCCGAGTTCCTTTTCAAGTGCGTCAAACTCAAAGTCAGTCATAATTTCCTGACCATTATAATAAGCTTCTTTTGCTTTATAGTATAAATTAAGTTTATCTTCTCTAGTCATATTATATCCATTTGTTATTATCTACAAAATCTATCTGTAATATTTTATTATTTGCATCAATATGATAATGATTAGTTTCAATAGGAATAGGCTCTCCATATACATTATCAATTTCTCCGCATAAATTTACATCATAAACTAATTCATTATTCATTACAATAAAATCACCAGCATTGTTTTCATCTCGTAATTTTATAAGATTATTTATATATTCATTAAGTGTCATATTATTTACTTATTAACAGTTATGCCAAATATATTTAATAAATCCAGACCATGACTTATCAGAATTGCCACAATCATAATCCATTTTCATCCAGAAAATACCGATAAGACCAAAAGAGAGACCTAAAATTAATTTATTCATAATTATATTTGTTTGATTACATATATAATGAATGTTTTATGTTACCATCCATACATAAATAATATAGTATTTATAATTAAAAATTCAAATATAATTTATATTTTAATAAGTTCTTTTTGTCTGTTCTTCATATTTATCTTTAGACATATAATAATATACAGGTTCATTTGTTAATGTACTAAAACGAAGATCGTA
>OCTX012263368.1_pt1 | contig 22478 bp, 24 predicted proteins | sample 1539691 | NCBI WGS metagenome assembly OCTX01 (sample SAMN02144231, study PRJEB22623) | gut metagenome | biome: sheep rumen | host: Ovis aries | place: New Zealand
TCTGTCGCCAAGGACATGGACAAGGCCGCCCTCGAAAAGCTCGCCATGGAAAACGAAAGAGTGAAGGAGTTTATGAAGGGAATGCAGGTCGTCAAGGCAATTGTTGTGCCTGGTAAGTTGGTCAACATCGTTGTCAAGCCGGCATAAAAATGAGCCTGCCCCGGACTCGTTCCGGGGTGAAGTCCATCGTGGTCCCGGGCAAGCTTGTGAACATCGTGGTGAAGTGACGCGACCTTCGGTCGTGTCATCCTGAGCGGAGGCGCATCGCGCCGAAGCCGAAGGATCTAGGAGGGGAAAGCCTTCCCCTAACTACAGCCCCGGCCCCACCCTTAGTGTCATCCCCGACTTAGTCGGGGATTTTTTGTTGATATTTCTGGATTATCCTGAAAAGACGATATGTATATTTATTCTAGAAATCTTCGTTAATGAAGGTTGGCTCCATGCGGAGCAAAAAGGAGTACGTATGAAAAGATTTATAGTTTCGTTTGGTCTTGCGATTCTTTTTGCGGCCTGTAGTGGAGATAACGTGAGTTCCGTTGACAAGCTTGAAGCAAGTGATTCTTCGTCAAGCGTTGCGCCGGTGTCCAGCAGCAAGGCGGTTGAACCGGGTGGTGGCAAGGTTGTCAACACAAGCAGCAGCGAAGTGGTTGAATCGAGCAGCAGTGCCGAGGCCTTGCCAGATACGGTATTGGTGGACGAACGGGATGGTCAAACTTACAGAATCGTTAAAATCGGCGACCAGACCTGGATGGCAGAAAACCTGAATTATGAAACGGAAAATAGTTTTTGCTATAACGATTCGTCCGAGTACTGCGAAACGTATGGCCGCCTCTACACTTGGGCCGCGGCGGTCGGGAAAACAGAAAAGGAATGTGGCAGCAGTTTATGTGGCCTGCCCAGAAGAAACGTGCAGGGGGTATGCCCTGACGGCTGGCATCTGCCATCGCACGAAGAAATGGATGACTTTGTCTACACTGTGGGGAAATTTCCACTTGTAACCGCTATAATCAAGTCGCGGACCGGGTGGGACGATGGGTCGAACGGTACGGACGATTTTGGCTTTTCCGCACTGCCTGCGGGTTTTCGCAATATTGTAGGGGGATATGCCGGCAAAAATAGCGCCTATTTCTGGATGGCTAAAGAGGACCGTCAAGAAACGGCTTATAAGATGGGCGTGATTGATGGCGATCCAACGGCTACTTGGGGAAGTGATAACAAGAAACTCGCGTTCTCTGTACGTTGCATCAAGGACAAGGAACTGACTTTGAAGGATTGGAGCTGGGATGTGCCGAAGGATGTCCGTCTGAATCCGGATGTTGCATACGACAGCGTTAAGGATTCTCGCGATGGCAATGTTTACAAGACTGTAAAAATAGGTGACAAGGTCTGGATGGCCCAAAATCTGAATTATGCCGACAGCGTGAAAACCCCTAGCTTGAAAGGCGCAAGTTGGTGCATTGACAATGATACTGCCAACTGTAATGTGGCTGGACGCCTCTACTATTGGGAGGCCGCCGTGCAGGGCGCTTGCCTTGACGGTTGGCATTTGCCGACAAAAGAGGAGTGGAGCGCATTGATTGATACCCTTGGGGGCGCTGTGTCGGCGGGTAAACGTCTCAAGTCCATCACCGGCTGGGATAAAAACGGCAACGGCGTTGACGATTTCGGCTTCTCAGCTTTACCGGCAGGGAAGGCTTCTTCTGCGCCTTTTTATGGATTGTCATTCAGAGATGATGGCGTGGGGACTCTTTTCTGGAGTTCTACAGAAGGCGATGACGTCGGCGCATACGGTGTATCGTTGTGGAATTATTCTGATGTGGCTGATTTGGATTACTTCTTCAAAGATCTCGGGTCATCAGTCCGTTGCGTGAAAGATTCTGAATAAACGCGAAAGGTCCAATGAAAATCGTCGTTCATGATGATGAACGCCTTGACCTTCTAAAAGAGGCTAAGAGCCTCTAAGCGATTTCAGATATTTCTACAACACCGCCGGGTCCACCCAGGCACGGAGTCAGAGTGTCAAAAGTCGAACCGTCCGACTTGCGGATGATGATGAGGCTTTCTGCATCGGAAAAAGTGGAGGCGCCGGTCACAAAGGCCAGGGCGAATCCCGCAATAAAGAGTAATTTTTTCATGAATCCCATACCACACACACCGGGCCAACTACCCGGATACAAATAATATATACTGCGTGTGGTGGAATGTACAAGTAAAACTTTAAAAACTTACTTGCCGGCAATCTCGACAACCTTCTTGTTGTTGGTGCTGCCGAGGACCACCTTCACGTCGCGCTTGTGTACCTTGAAGTAGCCCGCCAAAAGCTCGCAAATGGCCTCGTTGGCGGCGCCCTCCACGGGAGGGGCCTTGACTTCGACCTTGTAGCTTCCGTCGGGGAGCGGGGTCACGCTTTCGCGCTTGCTCCTTGCGTGGACCTTGATGTTGATGCGCATTTGGTCACCTGTGCCAGGGCTGGCCTAGGCAATCACGTTGCCCACGGGCTTGATTCCCGGGACGGCCTGCGGCTTGGGCTGCTGCTTGAGTGCCTCGAGTTCGCGCTGGTCGTTCTCCATGGCGGCGAGGAGTTCCTCCTGCCCGCGGATCAGCGCTCGGCAACGGATAAAGTAGTTGTTGCGCAGCTGCTTGAGCTGCTCAATCTCGGCTCTCAGTTCTTCGGCCTCGCGCTTGGTGTTCTCTACCTCGCGTACGGCGCGGGCCTTGGCCTCGGCAATAATGAGCTCCGCCTCTTTCTCGGCGTTCGCCTTGACCTCGTCCACCGTCTTTTGCATGGTGACCACGGCGTCCTGGATGGTTTTCTCGATTTGGCGGTAGTAGTTCACGCGCTCTTCGGCAATCTTCAGCCTTTCGGTGAGGTCGGTGCGGTTGCGCGACATTTGTTCAAAAGCCGTGGCGGCTGTTTCCAGGAAGGCTTTCACCTCTTCGGCGTCAATGCCGCCAAAGTTCTTCTTGTGAAATGTTTGGTTTCGAATGTCGAGCGGTGTGAGTTCCATATAGCCCTTCTCGGAATATAATCCGTGTTGATTTTTACTCCCAAAATATAATATAAATGTATATTAAATTATTGGTAAATTAGGGAATGGGACAAATATGCTGGGTACTTTAAGGAAAATTTGGGCAGACCAGGATACCATTGAGAAAAAGTTCTTTTGGATGGTGATCGTTATGGAGGTCGTGGTGACCTTCGTTTCGGGCATTTTTACCTATTTCGAGGAACTGAGCGTCTGGGCATACCTGTCCTGTTTTGTCACGAGCTTCTTAGTCGCCGGCTTCGGGCTGCTTGCCTACAAGACCCGCGAGTACGGCCTTTGTTACATGGGCGCCTTCTACGTGATTGGGCTAGTGCTCATGCCGGCGGCGTTCTTCTTTTGCGGCGGCGTCAAGAGCGGCATGCCCATGTACTGTTCCACCCTCATGCTCGTGGGGGCGGTGGCCCCGGTCCGCGCCAAGTACAAGTGGATCGCCTTCGCTATTGTGCTTCTGTGGATGGGCGCAGCCATGATCTTCTCGCTTTCCGGTTCCGAGTACTCCAAGATGCTCCTAACCGAGGTCAGCGAGAGGGCGTCCGCCATCGACGTCGTGGCGTCCTACATCATCATGTCGGTCGTCATCTATTGCATTGGCGTTTTTGTGGTGGCCGCTTACGCCAAGGAACGCGAACAGAGGGAGCGCCTGGTCTCTAGGCTCGACTACCTCTCCAAGCGAGACCCTCTCACCGAGCTGTACAATCGCCGCTACCTCATCCAGTACCTCGAGAACATGACGTGGAACAGGAGCGGCAACTTCTACATCATCATGTTCGACCTTGACGACTTCAAGCAGGTGAACGACACCTACGGCCACATTTTTGGCGACCAGGTGCTGCGTCGTGTATCAAGGCTGTTCGACGACTTTGTGAACGACGAGGTGGGCGAGTGCGCCGTGCGTTACGGCGGCGAGGAGTTCATCTGCATTATCAAGGCTAAGTCCGAGGTCGACGCCTTTGCGCGTGCCGACAAGTTCCGCGAGGCGGTGGCCATGCTGCAGTGGCCCGACAATCCGATGCTCCACCTCACCATCAGCGGCGGGTTCATGGCGTGCAAGACCTCCGACGAGCCTGACCACAAGCTCATTTTGCGCCAGGTCGACGAACTGCTCTTTACGGCCAAGTCCAGGGGCAAGAACCAGATCAGGAACCACACCATTTAGGGGCTCGGGTACGGGTCCGCCCTCGGCTTTAAACCACTGTTACTCGGGGCGCGTAAGTCGGGGCCGGAGTGCCTGGGTGTTGATAATTTGTTGATTAGTTGTAGCGGCATTTGGGGATATTCCCTTTTTTAGCTTAAAAAATGGGTGCGCAGACCCGTAACCCCTTGATATATATTGGCTTTTTACTAAATTTGAGACTCAAAAATTTTGCTTTTTTAAAAAGGTTATATCATGAAAAGAACATTCCAGCCTCACAATCGTAAGCGTGTCAACAAGCACGGTTTCATGACCCGTATGGAAGACCGTTGGGGTCGTGCTGTGCTCAGCCGTCGCCGCGCCAAGGGCCGCAAGCGCTTGACCATCAGCGACACCATCTACAAGAAGTAAGACGGGGTTGGCTTATAGCCGCTCTGCGTTCTTATCGGCTGCCAAACCAGCCAGCTTATCGGCAAGTAGCCGTCCAAGGCAAGTTCGTCCGCGCAACGTCACTCACAATGCGTTGGATCGAGAGCCCGGACGGTTTTTGTCGTTTTTGTTTTTTGGCTAAAAAGAAGAACGGTAACGCAGTTTACCGCAACAAGTGTCGCAGGGTATTGCGGCCTTTGTTTTATGCGAAGGTCCCCGATATTCAAAAGCCCGTGTGGGCGATGGTCGTGGTGACCGACAGCTCCGCTGAGATGACACCCCAGCGCCTGCGCGAGTCGGCGCAAAAGCTTTTCCGCAAAATGGAATGGGACAGGCCGAGGGATGTGGCAGAAGGCTAAAAACGCGGTGGGGAAGGTGCTCATCGCCCCCATCCGGCTCTACCAGCTGGTCCACCCCTACTTTTTCCACGGGGTCTGCCGTTTCCAGCCAACCTGTTCCAACTATGCAATCGAGGCCATCCGGGTCCACGGACCCTTCAAAGGTTTCTATCTTGCTGTTTTTAGAATTTTGAGATGCAACCCCTTCTGCAAGGGCGGCTACGATCCAGTTCCGCCCAGAAAGGATAAAAGATGAACAAGAACACCCTTATCGGTTCCATTCTTATTGCCGGCATCATGCTGTGGTGGATGACCACAAGCACTTCCAATGCCGAGGCCCAGGCCGCTGCGCAGGCGAAGGCCCGTGCCGCTGCCGCCGCCGAGGCCGCCAAGCCTGACTCCGCCGACGAGCTCGTGCTCCCTGCCCAAACAGGGACGCCCGAGATGAAGGCCGCCCCGGTGCTTGGTGCAGCGCCCGCCCTGAACACCGCCGCAGGCGATAGCGCAGGCGTCGCCGACACCTCCGCCGTGGCCGATAGTGCCAAGGCCGACACGGTCGCCGCCCCGGCGATTACCCCGCGCACGGTGACTGTCGAGACCGACAAGTTCATCATGACGCTCACCAACAAGGGCGGCAAGGTGCAGAGCGTGATTGTGAAGGCCTTGCCCGATAGCGCGGGTCACTTCCCGGAACTCATTCAAGACACGACTCTTGGCGCCCTCGACCTCAAGCTCGGCAAGGCCGACCTGAGCGAAGCCCTCTTTGATGTGAACGGCGCCCCCGAGTGGATTACCGTCGATACCGACACTACTGTTTCTTTCACCTTCAAGGACGCCAACGGCAACCAGGTCGTTCGCAACTACCACTTTACCAAGGAGGGGGTTGCCGTCCGCCAAAGCAACAAGTTCCTGGGCTTCAGGCCGGGCGAGTACGAACTCAGCTGGAACGGCGGTATGAGGGAGACCGAGGAAATCCCGAAGGGCAAGAGCTTTGGCGGGGCGAGCTACTTCTTTAGCGAAGTCATTTTCAACACCACCTACAGCGTGGAACGCGAAATGGTCCGCGACGCCGAGGTGTTCAACAAGGAAGACGGCAAAATCATATGGGCGGGCATGCGCCGCAAGTACGTCGCCATGACGGTCCAGTTCGACGAGGCCGTGCCTGCCACGCTCTCGACCAAGTTCATGAAGGTCGACGACAACGATAAGGATCCGGGCACCTACAAGATTGCTCTGAGCGACTACCTGCGTAACAGCGATTCCCTGAGCTACAGCTTTATGGTGCTCCCGCTTCAGTGGGCCGAGGTCGAGGCGCTCAACAAGGATTACGAGAAGGTCATTGTGAGCGGCTGGTCCTGGTGCGGCGCCGACGTTTGGTTTGTGTGGATTTGCAAAATGCTCCTCAAGCTTCTCAAGCTGTTCTACGAGGCCATTCCCAACTACGGCGTGGCGATTATCCTCGTGACGTTCATTGTGCGTGCCATTACCACGCCGTTCACCGTGAAGCAGCTCAAGTCGACCCGCGGCATGGCTAAGCTCAAACCGCAGCTCGACGAAATCAACGTGAAGTATCGCAGCGACCCGCAAAAGAAGCAGGCCGCCATCATGGAACTCTACAGCAAGAACAACATCAACCCCATGGCGAGTTGCACCGGCGGCTGCCTCCCGATGCTCATCCAAATGCCAATCTTCATGGGCCTCTTCTTTGTGCTCGGCCGCGCTATTGAGCTCCGCGGTATGCCGGCATTCCTCTGGATTAGCGACCTCAGCCGCAGCGATGTGGTGTTCGACGGATTCACGATTCCCTTCATTATGCCTGCCGGTATCGCCATCCTCCCGTGGATCATGGTGGTCACCACCTACTTCCAGACGAAGGTCACCATGGGCAACAGCGCCGGCATGGACCCTGCCCAGCAAAAGATGATGACCTGGATGATGCCCGCGATGATGTTCTTCTTTAGCGCGGTGATGCCATCGGGCCTTGTGCTCTACTGGATTGTGAGCAACTTCTGGAGCATTGCCCAGTACAAGATTATCAACAAGAACCTCGCCCCTGCCGACGGTGCCAGCGCAAAGCTCAAGGGTAAGGACGTGCAGGACGCGAAGATCGTCAAGAAGTAGCTTTCGCCGCCGGGGCTGCCCGGTTCGCCGATTTTGCATCAATGGTTGCTAAACTGTTCTAAAAATTGAACGCTATTCGTATTCTTCGCCCTTGAGTTCGCGGCGAAGAATTTTGTATTTGGCCTTGATGGCGGTGCGCAGTAGCGGCCAGCCCACATAGCGGTAGGCGTTGAGCTTTACGGTGCTCAGCACGCGCTTGGAAAGTTCGACGTCGCTTGGCCTGGGGAGCCATTCCATTTTGAAGTCTGCGTCCACGCCCGCGTCCTGGATGAGCGACGTGTAGTCCGCTACGAGGGCGTCGTACGCCTTGAAGCGCACAAAGTGCTTTTTCTCGATGGTGTTGAACCGGTGTTGCAAAAGCTTGCGCTTTACAAATCCCGCCCCCTGCGCAATGAGTTCCTTGTAGGCGAACAGCGCTTGGCGCTCGGTTTGGTAAAGGCTGTCCATGTACACGCCCGATTCGCTAAAGGCTTCGCTCAGGCCGATTTCCAGCTGGTTCACCACGTCGTAGAATTCGTTTTGCTCGGGCGTCTCGAAGAGGTGCATGTAGAACGCCCCCAGCGCGGACGGCTTGAGGTACAAAAAGAACGATTGCAGGTGCGGGCTGTGCTCGGTGCTGCTGGTGAGCGAGATGGCGTCGGCCTTGCTCTCTTCGGCGCGCGCCAGCGCGTTTGGGAAAATGTTCTTGTAATAGACGATGGAGTCGTTCAGCAAGAGCAGGCGCTCAATGCGCTGCATGCCGCTCCCGGGTGTGGTGGGTGTGCAGTCGGCTTGCATTTTGAGGTAGCGGTGCCACATGCCAAAGTCGAACCCGCGGTTTTGCGTGAGGAACAGTTCAATGTTGTTGTCGGCGATGAACTCGTAGGTGGCCTGCGAGAGCTTGCGCTCGTTGGTGAGCAGCACCACCTTGAAGTCCGTCTCGGCGAGGTGCTTGAGCGCAAAGCGAATGTAACCGGGGAGGTCTTCCCCTGTTTGGTAGCTTGCGTAAAGCGCCAGTTTCCGAGACAATTCTGCCATTACCTTCTCCCGCCGCGTTTACCGCGGCCGCTGCTGCCGCGACCGCCCCGCCCCTTGGCTAGCTTTTCGCCAAAGGCCTTGGGACCGTTCGCCTTTTTGCCCATCTTGTTTGCGGCCTTGCGGTCGCGATTGCGCTTCATGGGCTTGTAATCGGGTTCGTAATCGTCGCCCGCAAAGTCGTCGTCAAAGTCCGGCTGGCTCACGTAGCCCAGCGCCTCGGCGGCCGAAGCGCGGTCGGCGCGTTCTTCCACGTTGCGCTCGCCCTGGCGGCGACGCTTTTTGGGTTCGCTGCTCAGCTTTTCGATAATGCTGAAGTCGGCCTGGCCGCGTAGGGGGTCTACGCGGAGCAGGCGCACCATCACCTTGTCCCCGCGGCGGAACGTGCGCCCGCTGCGTTTCCCGTAAGCCAAGCCTTGGTCCGGGTTGAACACGTAGTAATCGTCGCCCGCAATGTCGCGGAAACGCACCAGGCCCTCGGCAATCGGGTCCGAGATGGAGACGTAAATGCCCCATTCCTCGATTCCCGTGACGTTCGCCTCGAAGTCGTCGCCAATACGGTTCTTCAAAATCCAGCAGCTGCACACCTTAATAGAAATACGCTCTACCTTCATGTTCTTGATTTCGTTCGCCGAAATCAGGTCACACACCTCGATGATGTTGTTGGCGCGTTCGGCGTTGATCTCGTTCCCCTTGCGGGCGAGTTCACGGTGGCACCACAGGTCGGCGTAACGGCGGATGGGGCTGGTAAAGTGGCTATAGTCCTGCCAGTTCAAGGCAAAGTGGCCAAAGCTGTTGCTGTCGTAGTGCGCCTTTTGCATGCTGCGCAAAATGCGGTTGGTCAAAGTTTCATCGTCGCCCGCGCGCTTTACCAGGTGCTGGTAGAGTTTGAAGGCAGTCGGGTTCAGGTTGGTGTCGCCGCTCCTGGGCTTGCCCAGGTCGCGCAGCATCACCGGCGCGTCCTTGAACAGGTCGGGGTACATGTAGTACAGCTCCATAATGTCCTTGGTGTCGGGCGCTTCGTGAATACGGTAAATGCCCTGCAGACCGCGGCGCTTGAGTTCCTTGGCGCAGCAGTTGTTGGCGATGAGCATGCACTCCTCGACCCACGAGTTGCTCTCGTCGGTCTCGCGTGGCACAATTTGCACGGGTTCGCCCTTCTCGTTGAACTTGCAGCCGTATTCGGTGCTCTTGAATTCGAGCAGGCCTTCTTTGGTGCGGTTCTTCTTTAAGAGGGCGGTCACCTCGGCCAGGGCCTTGATGGAATCGTCGCCCGCTTCCATCATCTTCACCGCTTCCTGGTAGGTGATGCCCTTCGAGACGTTCACGATACTCCTGTGGAAATCCCAGCTCAGCACGTTCGCATTCTTGTCGAGTTCCATCATGCAGGTGAATGCACAGCGGTCCACGCCCTGGTGCAAACTGCACACGCCGCTCGAAAGTTTTTCGGGGAGCATGGGCACCGCCGTCCACGGCAGGTACTGTGTGTAGCTGCGTTCAAGCGCTTCTTCGTCGAGGTCGCTCCCTTCGGGTACGTAGTAGCTCACGTCGGCAATATGCACGCCGAGCCTGTATCCGCTTGCGGTGCGTTCTACGCTGATGGCGTCGTCGTGGTCCATGGCGCCTTCGGGGTCGATGCAGAGCACGTCAAGCTTGCGGTAGTCGGCGCGGCCCTTGAAATCCTTCGGGCCCGGTTCCTTGATGCCTTCCACGAACTTCTTGATGGCGGGTGAGAAGTCCTTCGGAAGGTTGTTCTCTTCCATGAACTTCGTCTTGACCTCGTCCCAGCTCACGTTCAACGCCTCGGCGCTGCGGTCTACCTTCGCGAGGTAGCTGTGCTTGAGTTTAGGGTGCGGGTACAGCGTAAAGCTGATGGTCTCGCCTTCCTTGCCCGGGGCCTGGCGGCGGTGGCACATCTCGTACACCTTGCCGGTCTCGAGTTCGTGTACTTCCCACTCCTCGTCACCGGTCTGGTGCAGTATGCCGCGCTTCACGCGAGTCTCGTTTTCTTTGTCGTTCTGGCGTCGGCTGCGGGCGCCGGGGCGGCGGTTGTCTTCGGGGCCCTGGTCTGCGAATTTTTTGCGGCGCTTCTCCATTTTTTCTTCGAGCGGTTCGCCGTCGCCCAGCTGGTATTCCTTGTGGCTGGTTCGCTTTAAAAGACCGCGCTCCACCATGTCGGCGAGCAACTGCTTGAATGCCATCTTCTGCTTTTTAGGGAGTCCCAGGGCGCCTCGGAGCTGGCTACCCACCATGGGCTCGTCACGCAAAATAGCGATAATCTGTTCTTCGCTCGGTAACTGTTTTTGCATATCAGGCCTCCTTGGCGTAGGGCATAGCAGATTCAATCAGGTCGTGCATTTCGTCGCGAAGTTCGCCCATCGGCTTGTCGGCGTAATCTTCGGCCTTCACAAGCGGGTGGACCACAATCTTGACTTCTCCGCCGTACACCGCCCACTTAACCTTGGGCAAATGTTCGCCGGTATTCACTAATGTAATTGGTAAAATGTCAAAATGGTGTTCTTTCGCCATACGGAATATCCCATTTTGGAATTTGAGCATGTGACCGTCGGCGGTGCGGTGCCCCTCGGGGAACACGGCGATGTTGTAGCCCTTGCTCAAACGGTCGGCGAGAATCTTGCCCATGCCGCCATTGTCGCGCGGGTTCTTGTTCACGGGTATGCAACCGATGCTGTTGAGCACCCAGCCAAATACGGGGGCTTTCCACAGGCTGGCCTTGGCAATAAAGGCGATGTTGCCGATAGCGGGCCAAAGCACGTTGATGTCGAGGAAGCTTTGGTGGTTGGCGACAATGACAAAACCATTTTTGCCCTGGGGTATGTTCTCCTGGCCTTCGACCGAGAGTTTAATACCGAACAGCTTGAACTGGATGTGCGTAAAAAAGAATGTGCACACCTGGGTGATTTCGTTTTTTTTGCCGATGATGCTCTTGTACAAAATAAACGGGACGCCCAAAATGAGCATGCCCGCGACCACGCTGAGGTAATAAAAAGTCGCTAAAATCGCTCGCATAAAAATCCTTCGCTAACAACCTTTAATCTATAAAATGTACTACTTAATTTTCCAGTTCAGTTTTTGGCCGGCGGCCAGCGGCACCACGCCGTTCACCACCTCGGGCACGGTCCACTGTTCCTTGACCACCTCGATTTGCTTGGTGGTGCGGTGGAGGCCGTAAAAGTCGGCTCCAAAACCGGCGATAAAGTTCGGCAGTTTGTCAAGCGCTCCGCCGCGCTCGAATTCCTGCACCAGGAGCGGGATGGCGACCGGGGCGCTGTAGACGCCCGCTGCGCCGCACGGGCACTCCTTTTTCCCTTGCTGGTGCGGCGCAGAGTCCGTGCCGAGAAAAAACTTGGGGTTGCCGCTAAACGCGGCTTCGCGGATCGCGGCACGGTCTTCCGGCCGCTTGGGGAGGGGCTTGCAAAAATGGTGCGGCCGGAGGGCGTCGCCCACCACGTCGTCGAGAGTCATCATCAGGTGGTGAACCGTGAAGGTGGCTGCCACGTTTGGCCCCAGGCGCTTGACCGCCTCCACCGACTTGGCGCTGCTCAAGTGCTCGAACACAATCTTTAGCTTGGGGAATTTTTCGGCGAGCGTCTCCACGCGTTTGATGAATGCGGGTTCGCGGTCCAGGCAGAATTCGCCAGGCTCCTCGCCGTGTACGCACAGTACAAGCCCCAGTTTTTCCATCATGGCGACCACGGGGAAAATCCCCTCAAAGTCGCTGATGCCGTCGGCGCTGTTGGTGGTGACGCCGGCGGGGTAGTACTTGCCCGCGACCACGCCCACGGCCATCATGCTTTTCAAGTCCTGCTCGGTGTAGTTCGGGTTCAGCTTGAAGGTCATGAGCGGCACAAAGTCGGGGCGCACCGGTGCGGCCGCGACCATAATCTGCTTTTTGTATTCGTCAATCGCCGCCGCGCTCGTCATGGCGGGCACGGTGTTCGGCATAATGATGGCACGGCCAAACTGGCTTACAAGGTCTCGCACATAGCCGGGCATGAGATCGCCCTGGCGCAGGTGGGCATGAAAATCATCGGGTAAGGGTAGTAACATGTGGAGGAATGTAGTAAATAGTTACTGGTTTATAGTTGCCAGTTGCTAGTATAAGTCGGTTTCCGCTTGTTGTCAACTAAGCTGCTTTAACCGCTGGCTCGCAGGTCGCGGAACAGCTCGTGCGAAATGTCGTTGTCGGCATGCAGCCAGTAGTCAAAGGAATGCGGCTCGGTGAGCACACGCTTGTGCAAAAAGCAAATGTTGCAGTTCAGTTCCTTGGCAATCACCAGGTCGTGCGTAATGATGATGATGGAGGTCTTGAACAGCGTACGCATGTTGTCGATCAGCGGCAGCAGGTTGCGACGGTTATAGTTGTCCAAACCGGCGGTCGGTTCGTCCATCAGCAAAAGCTCCGGGTCCATGGCCCACGAGCGGGCGATGGCCACGCGCTTCTGCATGCCCATGCTCAGCTGGTGCGGGAACATGTCGGCAAAGTCCCTCACACGCATCAGGTCCATGGCCATGTTGATCTTGTCTTCAATATCCTTAGGCGAGCCTTTTTTGTGGTAGCGCAGCGGCAGGGCGATGTTGTCGCGCACGCGCAGGTTCGAAATGAGAGCTCCGTTCTGGAACACAAGTCCCACCTGGCGCTTGGCGATTTCGAGTGCCGTTTGGCGTTCGGCGGGGATGTGCTCGCCAAAGTAGTAGAGCCTGCCTTCGCTTGGACGGGCGAGCCCCGCGATTACGCGCAAAAGGGCGCTCTTGCCCTGGCCCGAAGGGCCTCCAATGCAAAGCGTCTCGCCGCGCTGCAAAACCAGGTTCGCGCCGCAAATGATTTCCTTGTCGTTGCTCTTGGAAGTGTCGAAAAACGCAATGGCCCGCGGCTTCGAGAAAGTCGTGCCGACCAGTCCCTGGTAGGAAAGGTGCAAGTTTTCTATGCGGAGGGCTTCGTTATTCATTAGATAATCTTCGAAATCTCGTTGAAGTAATCCAAGAAATAGAACAAAGAAAGAATCACGTCGGCGCACACAATGTAAAAGAAGGACTTGATGACAGACTTGCCGGTCGCCTTGGGGACCTGGCGCACGTCACGCGGGATGTTCATTGCCTGGTAGCAGGCGTTGGTGGTGATGATGCACCCGAACACCACGGGCTTGATGATAATAAAGATGAAGTCGGTGAACGACATCGCCTTGAGGATCTCGGTCGAGAGGTAGTCCCAGGTGAGCTGCAGGTTGAGCGCGTTCCCGGTTACGGCGATAAGCCCCTTGATTACCAGGTAGCCCGCCCCGATGGCGCTTCCGCTAAAGAGGATGGTCATGATGAAGGTCGCGATGGTCCCGCCAATGAGCCCCGGCATCACTAGGTAGCGGATGGGGTCCACGCCCATGGTCGCAAGCGCATCGACTTCGGAGTTAATGACCATTCCGCCAATGTAGGTGGTGAGCGAGGAGCCGCTTCGGCCCGCGATGAGGAACGCGGTGAGGATGGGCCCGAGTTCACGGATAATCACGACCACCATGAGACTTCCCACCACGTCCGAGAAACCGACTTTGCCCATCATGGTCATCACTTCGACAATCACGATGGAGCCAAACAAGGTGGCCACCACAAAAAGGATTGGGAAAATCTCGACGCCCGTAAAAAAGGTCTGCAAAATCACGTTGCGGGAGTCGGTCTTGAAACTGCGGCTCTCGGAGAATATGGAGGCGATGGCACGGCAGAACAAGGCCACCTGCTGGCCCACAGGACGGTGCAACAAGAACATGCCCAGCTTGTGGAAAAGCCATCCCACAGCCGTGAGCTTGTCTTCTGATCTAGCGATTTCCTGTGCCATCTGCCTCGTCTACCAGTTTTTTACCATTCACCGCGTTCAAAATCTCTTGCCAAACGCTATCCAGGCCAGTCTTCTTGAATGCACTTACGCAAAGTGGCTTGGCGTCCAGGCCCAGGCGCTCTTGAATCAACTTTAGATTCTTGGCGCACTCCGACTGGTTCACCTTGTCCCGCTTGCTGGCGATCACCAGCACGGGGCAGCCCGTGGCGCGGATGCTCTCCACCGTCTCTATGTCGATGGGGGTGCCTCCGTGGCGTATGTCCACCAAGTAAACGAGACCGCGCAAGTCACGGCACTTCTCCACGTATTCGCGGATAAAGTCGGCCATTTGGTCGCGCTTGGAATTGCTTACCTTGGCAAAGCCTACACCAGGTAAATCTACAAGAAAAAACTGGTCGTTGACTTTGAAAAAATTGATTTCGCGGGTCTTTCCGGGGGTAGAACTAGTCTTGACGAGCTTTTTTTGCCCCATCAGGGCGTTCAAAAGAGAGGATTTGCCCACGTTGCTGCGCCCGAGGAACGCCACCTGGGGCAGCCTTTGCTCGGGGAGCCCCTTGAGGTTCACCGCCGCCTTCACAAACTCGGTCGAGCGAATTTCGAAGCCGCCCACGGTGACAGGGGCTTGGTGCGGTTTCTTTTCGCCGAAACTCACAGGCTGACCCTCCCTTCAAAGGCGCGGAGCATGGTGATCTCGTCCACGAACTCCAGGTCGCTCCCCATGGGGATGCCGCGGGCAAGGCGCGTGCGCTTGACGTTGACGCCGGCGAGCATGCGGTCGATCATCAGGGCAGTACTATCGGCTTCGGGGCTAGAGCCCAGCGCCAGCACAAGTTCCTCGATGCCCTCGTCCTGGATGCGCTTAACCAGCTGCGGCAGGTGCAGGGCTTCGGGACCAACGCCGTCGAGCGGCGAGATCACGCCTCCCAGTACAAAGTATAGCCCCTTGAAAATGCCGGAGCGTTCGAACGGGATGATGTCGGAACTTTTCTCCACAACGCAAAGAGACTTGGCACTGCTGCGGCTTTCGCAAATGGGGCAAACGTCTTGGTCGGTAAAACCGTGACAACGCGGGCAGGGGTGAACCATCTCGCTCGCGTTTGTTAGGCTTGTGGCAAAGCGCTCTACATCGCCCTTGCTGCGGGTGAGCATGTGGTACGCCAAACGACGGGCCGTTTTTTGCCCAATGCCGGGCAGGCCTGCGAATTCGGCGATCAGCGCTTCCAAGCTTTGCGGTTCAACGTTCATGGGCCCACGTGTAAGCGTCGTTAATGCAGCGGTTCAACAAAGCGACAGACAGGTTCAGTTCTTTGAGCACGTCCACAATCACGTGCTGGTCGTCCTGCTCCACGGCGTCGGCAAGGCGGAGCAACGTGCCCAGGCGCCCCTTGCGCTCTAGCAGGGCCTGGCGCATTTCTTCGTCGGCGGGGGAGTCTGTCAAAATCGATTCAAGCGGAGCGCCCACGAGGGCGTCCATACGGCTGATGAGCCCCACCATGAATGCCTTGGCTGGCATGTCGGTGGCGGTCCCCTCGACCACGCGGGCGACGAGTTCCAGGAACTTGGCGCGGTGGCTCGCGTTCTGGAACAGCGGGGAACTCTGCGGCGCGACTCCCATTTCGGGTCTTGCGTACAGCATGAGCATCAACCATTCCTGGATGTTTCGCATGCCGATCCACACAATGGCGTCGCGCACGTTCGAAATGCTGTGCGACTTGAACTGGGCGTCCGAATTTACAAAGCGCAGCAGGTTCGTCGCCATGTCGCCGTATTCGCTAAAGCAGTCGCACAGTTCGTCCAGACTCGGGTGCGTACGCAGCAAAAGCAAAATGCGGAGTATCGCTGCCGAGGTGGCGTCGATTTTTTTGCCGGTGACCAGTTCGGGCTTGGCAAAAAAGAACCCCTGAAAGTAGTCGTAGCCGTCGGCGAGGCACTTTTTAAAGACAGCCTTCGTCTCGACCTTCTCGGCGAGAATCTTGATGTTCTTGGACTTGAAGAACTGCGCCGCCTCGGTCATGTTGCTGGCGCTGTTCTCGACCAGGTCCATTTTCACATAGCTTACGTAGGGGAACAACGGGGCGTAGCGGGTGAGGAACTCTTCGTTGTAGATGAAATCGTCGAGGGCGAGCTCGAAACCGCGACTTTTGTAACGCTCCACCGCCTTGACCAAGGTTTCGTCGACTTCCACGTCCTCCAAGATCTCGAGCACAAAGCAGCGCGGGTTCAAAAGCCCGAACACGTTGTCGAGCAGCATGTCGCGACTGCAGTTGATAAAGGCCTTGTGGTCCCCGATGAGCTTGGGGAGGCCGATGTTGTTCAGTACGTTCTCGAGCACTTGCGCCGTGGCGAGCACGTCGCTTGCAATGACCGCGGTGTCGCTCGAGGGCGAGTCGCGGAACAAAAGTTCGTAGGCGTATATCTTGCCTTCTCGGTCAAGGATGGGTTGTCGTGCTAGATAGGCGAGTGAATGCATACTAGATACGGGCGCTCTTGATGCCGAACAGGAGGATGCTCCTGGCGCCGGCGTCCCAAAGCTTGTCCATGATGGCGTTGGCTTCGTCCTGCGGCACCATGGCTTTCACAGAGTACCATTCACGGCCGTGCAGCTTAGTGACCGTCGGGGCGTCCAGGCCCGGAGTGAGGTCGCAAGCCTTTTGCAAGAGTTCTGCGGGGCAGTCGTACTCGATCATCATGTACGATTGCGCGACCAGCTTGCCCTCAATGCGGCGGATGAGCGTGTGCACCTCTTCGAGTTCCGTTTTTTGCGGGTTGCAGAAGAGGGCGGCGTTGCTGCGGAACAAGGGCTCGCCAATAATGCGGAGTCCCGCCTGCTTGAGTGTCGTGCCGGTTTCCACAACGTCCACAATGGCGTCGGCGACGCCTAGGCTCACCGAGATTTCGACGGCGCCTTCGAGCACCACAAAGTCCATCGGCTTCTTGTAGTAGGTTTCCACGATGTTGGGGAAACTTGTGGCGATGGTCTTGTCCTTGAGCTCGGCGAGCTCCTGGATGGGACTCTCGTTCGGGACGGCGGCGCACATCTTGGAGGCGCCAAAGGGCAGGTCCAAAACCTTTACGGCAGGGCTCTTGGCCTCGGCGTTAAAGTCGATTCCCGTGATGCCCGCGTCAATGATGCCGCGGCCCACGTACATGGGGATGTCGCTCGGACGGAGGAAAAAGAACTCGATTCCGTTCTTTTGGTCAATTTGGGTAAGAGTTTTGTAGGGCTTCGATGCCTTGTAGCCGCAGGCCTTCAAAAGTTCCTGCGTCGGTTCAAAGAGCATGCCCTTGTTGGGGAGAGCAACCTTGATCATAGTTTTGCGTACACTTCTTCGAGGGTTAAGCCTTTTTCGGCCATCATCACGGCCACGTAGTAAAGCACTTGGGAAAGTTCAAGGCACTGGGCGTCGCGCGATTCAAAGCGGGCAGCCTGCCAAGATTCGGCGGCCTCCTCGACCAGCTTTTTGCCAATGGCGTGGGGACCCTTCTTAAAGAGTTCGGTGGTTCCTTTGCCCTCGGGCATTTCCTTTTTGCGCTGGCATGCCAGTGCGAACATTTCTTCAAAAGTCATTTTGGACCTCGTTAGTTTTACTGCCCTCAAATGTAGAAAAACGGGTGTGCGTTTGAACTTCGCCGGGGGCGCGCATGCCCGCTTTTGCACGATGCTACGCTAATTTTACAATTTGCCTTGCAAAACAAGAGTATATTTTTAACGGCGGCCCTCCGTTTAGAGCGCCGCCAAAACGATTTTGCTGTTTTATTTAGGGATGAGAAAATGAAAAGACTCCGTACATTCGCCCTGCTTGGCGTCTCGGCGTTGGTGCTGCTCTCTTGCGCCAAGGGCCCCGATTTAAGGAACCCGCAACATTTCAGGACCAAAACCGGCGTGATTGGCGTGTTCCGCCAGCCCGCCTTTTATTGCAGCGAGGCGAACCCGCACTTTATGCAGCTGGGCCCTGATTCGGCTGTGCAGGTCAAACCCACCTGGAGCGAAGATCAAGATAATTTGTTTGTGACCGAGCAGCCCGCGGGCAAGGCGGTGCTCCGCTCCTACTCGTACTCTTGTGGTGGTCGCGACAACAAGTTTGTGCTCGACTCGACCACCCCCGGCCCCATTGGCGTGGTGGTTCCCGAAAAGGGTTTTTGCAAGACCGTCATCTCGTTTGTGCAGGGCGACAAACTGTTTGACCACAATGACGCCCTTCTCGAGGAGATTGCCAAAAAGAGCCGCGTCGCCATCAACATGTCCGAGCTCCCGTATTGCGAGGTCTACGACAACACCGGAGCCGCCGTTTCGTTCGCCGACCGCGATTCCCTTATGCTTGAGCAGTACGCCGCCGCCGTCAAGGACGCCGCCGACGCCATGTCCGACGAAATCTTCCCGCTGGTCGTCATTGACTCGGCCTACATGAACGACAAAGTCGCCTGGAACGTCGACACCACCAAGGTGCTTATGGCGGTGTTCAACAGCACGCCTGACAGCTACCAGGACGGCGCTTCCATCAAGCTCGAGAATGAGCTGTGGGCGGTGAGCGAACGCGAACTCTACCTGTGGTACAAGGCGAACAACGCCGGCGTACGCAACTGGCACCTCCGTTTCAATCAGCTCTTTGGCAAGCCCAAGGACGAACGCCTCACGCACTTCAGCCTCGTTTGGGTCAAACCCTCCGACCTCATGCGCCCCGCCTACGTGACCGACGTCAAGAGCAGCGAAATGAAGACTTTGTTCGAAGACGACCTGGACGAAGGCAGCGACAGCACCAGCTCCGAAACCATGATCTGGTTCAAGAACTGGTTCGACGATCAGCGTGCCAAGAGTTACGGCCCCAAGGGCTACCCCTGGACCCGCCTGGGCTACACCTACGACTGGGGCAGCACAAGCGGCAAGTATGGCCTCTCCGAGTTCATTGTGTTGCCGGGCGCCGAAGTCGAAGTGCGCTTCACCAAGAACATGAAATCGTTCTTACAGTGGCTCAACGACCGCAAAAACTAGCGGTTTGCTTTTAAGCTTTTTTGCTGACGACGACCCGCCACAACTGCTGGCGGGCTTCTTTGTATTTGCGCTCGAATGCCGTTTGCGGTTCTTGCGCGTCAAAGGGGACACAGTCGGCCGTCATGCCAATGTTTAGCACGCGCACGGCCTCGGCGAACTCCCGCGCGTAAATCTCCCAGTTGGTGCGGAGTTCCGTGACGCGGGCGAGCCGCATGAGTGTGGGAAAAATGGGGTGCAGGTGGAACCGCCGTGTGGCTTCGCTCTGCTTTGGCCACGGGTTGGGGTAGTATACTGCATGGTAGGGGATTTCCCATTCGCCCGTGCGCACCTTCTCTAGCGCGAGCCGCCAAAAGTCCAGCAGCTCGGCTCGCACCCAAAACGCGTTGGGCGGGGCCTCGCTCGCGGCGCGCGAAAGTCTTGCCGCCGACTTGTCGATCCCTACCACCGGCATGCCCTGGAATTTTCTCGCCAGGTGGAGTGTGCTCTCGCCGGTGCCGCAACCCGAATCCAAAACAACCTGTGTGGCCTTGTGGCCGGGGGCGTCTCCGTTTGCCGAGCCCTTGGTATAAAAATCCTCGATAAATTTTTGGCTCTCTTCAAATGCCGCCCTCGTGTGGTCTGCTACGGGTCGTAAAAAAACCGTCGAGGCGTATTTGCGCACGACGGATTCCAAATCCTTGTAGATGTCTTCTTGGTTCGATGTGACCTGGCGAACGCCTTGGAACGGCCCTGAACCTTGCATCACTTTTTCCAGATGGAAAGCCTGTTGCCGCCTATCAGCTCCACGTCGTCGAGCCACACTTCGCCCGAACCGTTGAACTGCCAGGCGAATTGCGATGCGCAGGTGAGGTCCGTTTTGCCCGCGTTGTCTTTGAGCGGGACCGAGACCTTGGTCCAGTTTTCGTACTGCGACACTTCAAAGCGGAGCACTTCCTGGTCGGCAGAGGAAGCCTTGGTCTTGTCGAGCACGGTGAACACCATGTTCACCGTCGACTTGATCTTGAACGAAACCGAGTCGATGGACGAAATGTCGTTGCAGTACGAGCTGTCGCTCTTGCCGATTTCGATTCCCATGACCGCCCACGGGTAGGTATTGAATCCGGTGGTTGAGTCTTCGACTATGTCGCCGAACTCCACGCCGACGTGTGCAAACTTGTTGCCATCTTCTTCTTCGATGGCAAAGTGCTGGTCTTCGTCAATAAAGCTGGGCGTCACGTTCGCGTATTCGTACGAGAAGTACCACCAGCCGCCATCGTAGGTGTGCGCCGGCATAAAGCGGTGCTGGAAGTTGCCGTCCTCGAAGTCGTCCAGCAAAAGCGACTTGCTCTCGCTGGCAAACGTGCTGGCGCTAATTTTTTTGCCGCTCAGCGCGGTGAGGTAAGAACTTGTGGTGTCGCCGTCTTCCTTGGGCACAAACACCATGCTGATTGGGCCCGTGGGCACCGATTCCAGGGTGAATTCGCCCTGGACGACTTTGGCCTCGTGGTCCAGGCCGCGCAGCTTGATGGTGCCGTTTGCAGTGGAGCCCACCGAGCCCGTGATGGTCGCGATTTCTTCGAGATTGTTCATGCCAAGGTCAATGAGGCCGTCTTCGGTGACTTCGACCGGGACCTGCACCGCCTTGCCTTCGCTAATGGCTTCGAGTGTGTAGCTTCCCTTGGGGATGTCGTTGAATTCCACGGTGCCCTTGTCGTTGGCTTTGGCGGTGTAGCTGCCGCCCGCGCTGGCAAAGCCGAGGGTTTCGCTCTCAATGAGGTTCACCTTGATGCGGGCCGCCGGGGTGGAACCATCCACAAACGAGGCCACGATCGCGTTGCCTGCTTCGGTACCGCTGGAGCCGCCGCCGGCAGTTTTTTCGCTGTCGGAGCAACCCGTAAATGCGGCTAGGCCCATGGCCAGTATGGGTATCCAAACTTTTTCCACGTTCGAAAAATACAATTTTTTTTGCAGAGACTTCATGGCTAGCCCTCCTTTTTGGGGGTTGCCGGTGCAGAATCTGCTGCCGTGGCGGGGTCGTCGACCTTGTCGCTCAGCGGGAACATGGCGATGTTCAGTGCGTAAACGCGGTCTGCGCGCTCGCTTTTGCGGGTAAACTGCAAAAGGCCGCGCCTGAATTCTTCAATGCGGTGCTTGATCTCGGGCAAGTCCGACTCGTCGGCGGTAAACACCACGCTCGAGATGTCGCGTTCTTCGGGCTTGTGGCGGTCCAGCGACTCTTGCGCCAGTTCCATGGTGTGCCTGTGGAAGTCGCGAACCGCGCGGCTCTTGACTTCGCCGCCCGTGCTCAAAATTTGGTCGGTAATGTTCCAGCCGCCGTTGCCGTCGGGCACCACCAGGCCCAACTGCTTTAAAATGCCGAGCGCGTTGCGGGCGTCGTCGTGCGAAATGGGCGGGTTCAGGTGTTCGGCCAGCTGGTTCACGTTGCTGGTGTCTTTGGTAATGCCAATCAGGGCGCGGAGTGCCGCGCAGGCCCAGCTGCCAAAGTAGGCGAGCTCCGGCTTCGATAGCACGCGGGTCTCGAGCGAGCGCAGCTCCAAAAGCTTGTAGTAGAGCTCCGAGAGCGTCTGCTTGGCCTTGGTCTTGTTAAAACGGTAGAGGGTCTTGAAGTATTCGGCGCGGCGGTCGTCCAGCCCGCAAAGGCGAATGAAAACCGGGAGTGTTCCCTCGTTCAGGTGCCCTTCTTTTTGGAACACGCGTACAAGCCAGGCCGGGTCCACGCCGGTCTTTTGGCCAAGGTAGCGGTAGCTGGTGAACGGGTTGTCCTTTTTGCTTTCGGTGAACCAGTCCTTCAGAAACTCGCGGTATTCCAAATAATCTAAAACTTCGGGCATAGCAATAATCTAACCAAAAGTAAAAAAAGAAGAACCGCGACAGCCCTCGAACGTAAATTTCCCGTTGCATTTTTTTCAACACCGGTAGTTTAAGATCGGGGGCAGGATGGCTTTTTTTGCCTTTTTTTAGCGAATTCTGACTCTTATCGGCCCAAATCCACCCTGAAGGTCTGCCTGGAGGCGTTGCGGATGACGTAGACACCCCTGTTGAAGCCTACCGCCTTGAGTCCGGCCTTCAGGTCCGAGAGCGTTGCGCCGGCGTCCAGGCGGATATTCCCGAGCTCGGAGCCCATCAGGTCGAATACCCTGTAGGTGCCCGCGACTCTCGCGAACGCGCCAGCGGCTCCGGCGCCGTTTAGGGCGATTTTCGGCACAATGTCCGTTTTCCCGTTCCTGATGTCCTCGGCACTGCCTTCGCTTTCCCCAAAGGCAATCCAGTCGAGGTTCACGTAGTCGCTTGTCACCAGCACCTTGAGCACGTGCTCGCCCTTGGTGAGTTCCTTGGTGGTCGTGCCCTTGAAGGTCTCATAGGTGTCGAATTCCCCGGTGCCTGCGAGTGCGAGCGTGTCGGTAATCGGCTCGTCGTCCATAAAGAGCTGCACGCTCGTGTTGTCCATGCCGCTCGCGTAGCTGAGTTCGAAGGGGAGTTTCCCGCCGGCCTGCACGTTCACGGTGTATTCCAGCCATTCGCCCTTCTGCGTGTAGCCCACGGCAAATCCGTCGCCGTT
>OCTX014511714.1_pt1 | contig 22462 bp, 16 predicted proteins | sample 1539691 | NCBI WGS metagenome assembly OCTX01 (sample SAMN02144231, study PRJEB22623) | gut metagenome | biome: sheep rumen | host: Ovis aries | place: New Zealand
CCTGACAGCTGTTTGATCGGAATGATGATCAGGAAGAGGAAAAAGAAATCGAGAAAAACATTCAGACAGAGGAAATTTGTAACGATGGAAAAGATATCGATCATATTCATCGAATAGACCATAGCCACAAAGAACTCTGAGAATCTGATATTCGGATAGGCCGGACTCTTACGGAAGAACAAGTACAGCGGACCGGAAAACAACAGCAGGAAGACGATGGTTACCATGCTAATGTGCTTCATCATCCAATCATTTACCTCATGGGAGATGAAGTTCTGGACAGAATCGCTGCTGTCTTCCGCGACAGTGACAGACGTGCTGCCCTTCTCGGCAAAGGCATTGTTCACACCTTGTGCAAACTGTTCCTGAGTGGATACCAGGCGATTCTCCATTTTGACGTTCAAGCCAGTCTCCACGATCAGTGAGAGGGCTACGAGCAGGAAGAACATCTTGAACGGAGGAAAGTAGGCCATCTGCATACCCTGGAGATAGTCACGAATCATATAACCAGGGCGCAAGATTAGATCTCTGATGGTACGGAACATACCTCGGTTTCCTAAGCCCCATACATCCAAGAAGAGCAGGAAAGCCTTCTTGAAAGAATAACGTCCGATTTTGGCAGACTGTCCACAACGAGGACAGTAATTGCCCTCGTAGTGGGTACCGCAGGTAGCACATTCATGTGGTTCATTCACCAATGGAGCCACCTGATGGGGTTGCAGTTGCCATTCCCTAAACCGCCTGTATTTCTCTTTCAGTTGTTCAAACATCGTTGCAAAGGTACATATATAATCTGAAAAACCAATTATTTATCAGTGGGAAGTAACATTTTCGGATTTATTTTATATCTTTGCACCCGTCATACTAATCATCAATAACAACACCCATGAGAAAAATTATTATTGCTTTTGCAATGCTCCTGATGATGGCAGCTTGCACACAGAACAAGCCCTCACAGGCTACAGAGAACGAAAAAGAGGCAGCCACTCAGACAGAGGCTGTTGACAGTGTGAACCCCGAAACAAAATTAGAGAACATGAAAGAAGTACAAGCTTATCTGAAAGAATGCGGCGCGTTCTTCATTGCTACCGTTGACGGCGACCAGCCGCATGTGCGTGCCTTTGGCGTATCCGAGATCATTAACGACCGTCTGTATATCATGACAGGGAAGGTGAAGGATGTGTACAAGCAGATGGCTGCAAACGGAAAATTTGAGATCTGTGCGCTGAAGAAGTCGGGCAGTGAGTGGATGCGACTGACTGGCACCTTGGTGAACGACGAGACACTGGCTGTGAAAGAAGAGTTCCTGAATCGGAATGAGGGTCTGAAGTCGATGTACAAGGCTGACGATGATAACATGGCTGTGCTCTATATCACCAACGCTACAGCCCGTTTCTGCTCATTCGCAGCCCCCGAGAGGAAAGTGAATTTCTAAGACGGGATAACCCATTAATAAGAACAACATCAAATGAAGATAATTGTAGGAATGCTGCTACTCTTCCTGTGCTGTCAGGTATCAGGAAAAAGCAATCAGGCAAGTAACCTATTAACTTCCCCAGACGGGAAATTGAAGGTGACCACTGTGAGCGGCAAGGAAGGAATGACATGGACTGTCAGTCATGAGGGGACGACTGTATTAGAGCCCTCGCTCATCAACATCGTCATTCAAGGCAAGGCCGCTCTTACCGGAAAGGGGAAGGAGCAGCAGCGCAAGGCGGTAGACACCGCGTTTGCCACCCCGTTCTACAAGAAAGCCCGCGTTACCGACACCTACAACACCCTGACAATTCATTACAGTCAGATAGATGTGGAGTTCCGCGCCTATAATGACGGTGCTGCCTACCGACTGGTCTATACGGGGAAGAAGGCAGTGGAGGTAAACAGCGAGAAGGCAGAGTTCCGCTTCGCCGCCGACTATCCCGCCTTTGTGCCTTATGTGAACGACAACCGTGGTGGAGAACGATACTGCTATTCCTTCGAGTCATATTATGATGAGCAGAAGCTTTCGCAGATGTTCCATGACTCCCTGGCTATCACCCCGCTGGCTATTTGTCTCCCCGATGGAAAGAAAGCCATCGTGATGGATGCCGGTGTGGAAGACTATCCGGGCATGATGGTGGTGAAAGGTGAGGGTAACACTCTGCTGGCCGACTTCGCCCCCTACCCTCTCTCTCAGGAGATTGGCGGCTTCGACCGACTGAATCTCGTACCCACAAAACGTTCCACTTACATTGCCCGTCTGAGAGGAAAGCGCACACTACCTTGGCGAGCTGTCGTCGTTACGACAAAAGATGCAGATATCCTGAACTGTGACATGGCACAGCGATTGGCACCAGCATGTCGACTGAAGGACACCTCTTGGATTAAACCAGGAAAGGTGGCTTGGGACTGGTGGAACAACACCAATATCACAGGTGTTGATTTCCAGAGTGGTATGAACACCCCTACCTATCGGTATTACATCGACTTCGCCGCCAAGAACAAACTGGAGTACATCATCATCGACGAGGGATGGAGCGGCAAGGAGAGTCTGATGGAAGATCTCAGTCCTGACATCCAGCTTGATGACCTTATCGTCTACGGAAAGAAGAAAGGTGTGGGCATCATCCTGTGGTCGAGTTGGAGGAATCTCATCGGTAACAACCCCGAAGGAGGGGAAGCAATTACGGAAACCGTGATGCAACACTATGCCGACAAAGGCATCAAGGGCTTCAAGGTGGATTTCTTTGATCGTGACGACCAGCAGGCCATTGCCTCCGCCTACCGCATCGCTGCCTGTGCCGCCCGTCATCACCTGATTGTAGACTACCACGGTCTGAAACCGTTCGGTATCCAGCGTGCCTATCCCAATGTGGTTAACTTCGAAGGCGTAAAAGGACTGGAGAACAGCAAATGGGAGCCACGAGTGGGCAATGGTCCGCTGCATAACCAGCCCCGCTATGATGTCACCGCCCCCTACCTGCGCATGTTCGCCGGTCCTATGGATTATACACCGGGAGCCATGAACAATGCGATGAAGGATAATTTCTTCGGAAACAACGACCACCCGATGAGTCAGGGCACGCGCGTGCACCAGATGGCGATGTACACCCTTTTCGAGGCTCCGCTTCAGATGTTGGCAGACAGTCCTACGGAATACGAAAAGGAACAGGCTTGCACCGATTTCATCGCCAGTGTCCCTACTACCTTCGATGAGACCATCGCCCTTGACGGACAATTAGGAGAATATACCGTGGTGGCACGCCGTAAAGGCGATACTTGGTATGTGGGAGCCATGACCGACTGGACACCCCGTGACCTTGTGATTGATCTGTCATTCCTTCCCCAGGGTAGCTACCAGGCCACTATCTTCTCCGATGGCGTGAATGCGCTGAAAGACGGGCGTGACTACCAGAAGACCGTGAAGACGGTTTCTGCCAAGGAACGACTTGCCGCCCATCTCTCATCTGGTGGAGGATGGACGGCAAGGATCGTTAAGGAATAAGAGGGGAGCTTATCTGACGGGAGAGACCTGAAGAGTTTGTCCTGCCCGTGTATTCACATCATACTCATACACCTTCTTCACAGGAATCTGATCAAAAGAAGTCAGTTCAGAAGAGCGAAGAGGATCTTTCACAGCCGCAGTCTGCAAGAGTGGATTGCGGCTTTTTCCTTTCGCGGCCTTCAGTCCCTTACCCTGCAGGGGCACATACGACCGCAGACGGAGCACACCTCCGATGGTGGAGCGGATGGTGGCACTGCTCAGCTGCCCTTTCTCCCACGACATATCCACCTCAAAGCCACCGCGTGCCCGCAGTCCTTTCACCTCGCCCTGCTTCCATACATCGGGAAGGGCTGGCAGCAGATGGACGGCACCGTCATGACTCTGTAACAGCATCTCGGCAATACCTGCGGCACATCCGAAGTTACCATCTATCTGGAACGGCGGATGGGCATCGAAGAGATTCGGATAGGTTCGTCCTTCGGGATTATAGCGTGCCATCTGGTCGTTGGGCAGCAGATGCAGCATATTCGAGATGATGCGGAAGGCATGATTGCCGTCGAGCATACGTGCCCAGAAATTGATCTTCCATCCCAGGCTCCAGCCTGTTGCCATGTCGCCACGCTGATTCAGGGTGTTGGCGGCAGCAGAGAAGAGATCAGGATGAGCATAGGGAGAGATCTGGTTGGAAGGATACAGACCATAGAGATGAGAAATATGGCGGTGCTGATCTTTCGGATCATCTCCATCGATGACCCATTCCTGAAGCTGTCCGTAACGACCAATCTGCATCGGCGGCAGCTGAGCGAGAGCCTGATCCAAACGCTTCTGATAGGCAGCGTCCTTGACACCCAAAGCCGTCATGGCGAGTCTTACCTGTGAAAGCACATCAAACACAATCTGATTGTCCATAGTGGAGCCTGCGGTGACAGTGGTCTGCTTCCCCATGGGTCCATGCTCTGGCGAGACGGTAGGCACCGTCATGAGCCAACCGTATTTCGGATGCACCTGCATGTAGTCCATCAGGAAGTCTGCGGCACCCTTCATCACGGGCAAATACTCCTGAAGGAACTTCTTGTCGCCTGTAAACAGATAATGCTGCCATAGATGAGTGGTAAGCCAGGCACCGCCCGTGGGGAACATCCCCCAGGTAGTGCCGTCCACAGGACCCGCAATGCGCCACAGGTCGGTGTTGTGATGAGCAACCCATCCTCCGCAGTCATACATTACCCGTGCTGTCTCGGCACCCGTCACGCTCAGATCGCGTATCATGTCAAAGAGCGGCTGCTGCGTTTCTGCGAGATTACCCACCAAGGCAGGCCAGTAGTTCATCTCCGCATTGATATTGATGGTATATTTCGAATCCCACGGGGCATTCAGTTTGTCGTTCCAGACACCTTGCAGATTTGCTGGCTGTCCTCCCGGTTGCGAACTGGAGATCAGTAGGTAACGGCCATACTGAAACATCAGAGCCACCAAGTCCATGTCCCTACCCCGTGAGAAAGAAGCCAGACGGCGGTCGGTGGGCTGTTTCGACTGTTCCGTGACAGGCAGCGTCAAACTCACCCTTGCATACTGCTCACGGTATTTCTTCACATGACGGTCGAGAAGTGTCTGATAGTCCTTGCCCTTGATACTGGCCAATGCCTGTTCGTTTTTCGCAGCAGCATTCCCGCTGATATCATGGTAGTTCACGAAATTCGTGGCGGCAGTGATATAGATGGTGGCAGTATGCGCCCCGCTGACCACGATATCATCCGTGCCATCAACCATCTTACCGTCGCTCTCCACGAGGATGCGGCACTCAGCCTGTAGCTTCCCTGGAATGCCCTCATGATCGTCACCCTTCACCACGGCCTTCAGACAATGACCGCTCACCTCACGCTGTGTCTTGAGAAGACACTCATGGGTGACGGAGAAAGACAGGGATTGCTGACCATCAGCTTCCAGACGTACTACGATGACGGGATCTGCCAAAGAGGCCATTACAGTGCGCTGCACCTTCGTGTCCCCCACCTGATAGCTGACATGTGCTGTGGCCGTCTCCAAATCCAGGTCACGATAGTACCCGGTAGCATTCCGCTGGTTCCAGAATTTCAGGAACACACTGCCCAAGGTCAGGTAACGCATGCCATGAGGACCCTTGATGAAATACTTGTCCAACAGCTTATGGGCCTCCTCTTCCTTTCCGTCGAAAATCAGCTGGCGCACCTCTGCAAGATGCTGAAGGGCCTCACTGCTGTTGTTGTGATGGGGGGATCCCGACCAGAACGTCTCCTCGTTCAACTGGATCTGTTCGCTGTCGGCACCACCATACACCATGGCTCCCATGTGGGAATTACCGATGGGCAACGCCTCTAACCAGTCGGTAGCCGCATGATCATACCACAGCTTCCGCTCTCCTGTCTGTGCCGTCACTGCCAATCCTATCAGCAGCATCAGCGCGATAAACATCTTTCTCATATTGTCATCGTGATTGTTGATATGGATGCAAAGATACATATTAGCATTCAAAAAGCCAAATCAAATTCCTAAAATCCAATCCGCTGAACGTCCCACGTAGTTAAATATAATGTTAAAGTTACAAATATTAAAGTCGCATTCCTGTTTTATTTCGTATTTTTGTCAGCAAAAAAGAGATAATCTTAAAAAACTAATCAATCAAAATGGAGATAACAAGTAAGAAATTCCTGTTAGAGAGTGAGATCACCTGGCAGCCTGCCGGTGAACGCGTTACCCGTCAGATCATGGGGTACGACCCGCAGCTGATGATCGTCAAAGTGAAATTCGAGAAGGGAGCTGTAGGCACCCCACACACCCATCCGCACAGCCAGAGTTCTTATGTAGCCAGTGGGAAATTCGAGGTGACCATCGACGGCGAGACGTGTGTCCTCGAACGTGGTGACGGCTATTATGTAGCCCCCAACCTGTTGCACGGCTGTGTGTGTCTGGAGGCAGGTGAGCTTATCGACTCGTTCAGTCCTGTGCGTGAAGACTTTCTGAATAAATAACGAAAGGCGACTCTAAAACAACATTTCTTTCCTAAAAATAGTTATGGGATTTTCCCGTGTTTCAAGAAATTCGTATCTTTGCAACTCAAAACTATTCAATTACACGATAATGAAAAAGAAAAGTATGATGAATCTGGTGTGTTGTGCCCTGCTCATGGCAGTCATCGGCACTACCGCCTATGCCGGAAAGGCACAATCGTCTGTCATCACCAAGATGGCTAATGGCACCTATGTGGTGAACACCACCACGTTAGCCAGTGATGTAAAAGGATACCGGAGCACCACCCCCCTGAAGATCTATATCAAGAACAACAAGGTGGAAAAGGTGGAAGCATTGAAGAATCAGGAAACACCGAAATACTTTGTCCGTGTGAAAAACGAGGTTCTTTCCAAGTGGAACGGCTTGAAGGTAGCCAAGGCCGTGAAAAAGAAGGTGGATGGTGTCACCGGTGCCACAATGTCGAGCGATGCCGTGAAAGAGAACGTGAAACGCGGCTTGGACTATTATCAGAAGAACAAATAACAGAAACGTGTGACTCGAGCCTGTATCTTATTGTCCCTAATGTGTGGGATGGCTGTATTGCCCTCGTCAGCACAGGTACGTACTGGGGGCATATTCTCTTCCGACTCCACGGTAACTGTGGGCTATGCCACGGGAAGTGTCGCCACCTTTGCCGGCTCCGTGAAGAAGATCGACGAGAGTCAGATGAACAACAAAGACCAGGTCACCAATGCCTTGGATGTGATTCAAGGTCGTGTGGCTGGTTTGCAGATAGAGCGCAACGGTGCCAATGCGATGAGTGCCGTGCGCCTTCGCGGTACCACCTCCCTTACTGGCGGCAATAATCCGCTGATCATCGTTGACGGGGTGATGGGCGACCTGTCCCTCCTCTCCAGTATCTATCCCACCGACATTGAGAGTTTCACCATCCTGAAGGATGCCTCGGAAACGTCGCAGTACGGCTCCCGAGGGGCTGCGGGTGTCATCGAGGTAACTACCCTCCGTGGCAAGGCTGGGAAGATGCGCATGGTTTACAACAGCTCACTCGGTCTGTCGGTGGTCTATAAGAACCTCAAGATGCTTTCTGCCGATCAGTATCGCTCGTATGCCCGTCTTTCGGGATGGGAGGAAGACCTGATTGATTTAGGCTCCTCCACTGATTTCCAGAAGGTGATCCAGCGCAATGGCTTCACCGAGAAACACCATATCGCCTTCTACGGTGGTACGGAAAAGTCAAGTTACCGTGTATCGTTAGGCTACCTGGAAAACAGAACCGTCATCCGTTCCATCTATGACCGCACCCTGATGTCGAACATGAACATGACACAACAGATGTTCGACGGCATCCTCCAAGTAGATCTCGGCATGTTCGGCTCCACGGGAAAGAAACGGAAGATCTTCGATGAGCAGAAGCTGTTTTACTCTGCTACTGCCTGGAACCCCACCTTCCCCGATCATCAAAACGAACAGGGTAGCTGGGATGGCTATCCGTCGGCCAGTCAAATCAACAACCCACAGGCATTACTCCAAGAGAAGGACCACGATGAGGACTCCCATATCAGCATCCACGCCAAGCTCACCTTCCATCTACTACCGGAGCTGAAGCTCACCCTCTTCGGTGCCTATACCTACGATGTGGATCAGAATGCGCAATACCTCCCTACTTCAGTATGGAACAAAGGACAGGCATACCGTGCCACATCCAAGACAGAGAATCTGTTGGGCAATGCCATCCTCTCATACAACAAGAAAGCAGGTATCCACGACTTCTCCGCCATGGCCCTGGCAGAGATGCAGAAAGACACACATCAGGGGTACCACACCACCGTGACGGATTTCACCACGGATCTCTTAGGATATAACAACCTCGCTGCTGGGGCCCTGCGACCCTGGGATGGTACCGGATCCTATCTCTATGAGCCCACGATGACAGCCTTTATGGGACGACTGAACTACACATTGCTCGACCGCTATGTGGTGACGCTCACGGCACGTGCAGACGGCTCATCGAAGTTCGGCGTCAACCACAAATGGGGCTTCTTCCCCGCGCTCTCAGGTGCATGGATCATCAGCAAAGAGCCGTTCATGCGTCATCAGAAAGTGATCAACGACCTGAAGCTGAGCATAGGATATGGAGCATCCGGTAATCAGGCCGGTATCGACAACTACAACTCCTTGTCGCTGGTGAGTCCCGCAGGTTTCGTACCTGTCGGCGACGGACATGTCGTATCTTTGAGCGAGATGAGGAACATCAACCCCGACCTGAAATGGGAGGTGTCGAAGACACTGAACATCGGCATCGATGCCCAGATGTTGAATAGACGGTTCCTTTTCTCCATGAACTACTACCACACCATGGTGTCAGACATGCTATACCCCTATGCCGTGAGCATCCCACCCTTCCAGTTCAATACCCTCGTGGCGAACCTCGGATCGATGCGTAACAGCGGACTGGAGTTCTCCATCGGCGGCACACCCCTGGTCACCCGCGACATGGAACTCACCCTCAACGGCAATGTGACCTTCCAACGGAACAAACTCATCTCCCTGAGCGGTTACTACCATGGTGAGTACCTGGAAGCTCCGTCCACACGGGGCATTGCCGTGCTCAACGGTGCCGGTTTCCACGGCGGCGGTAATGATGTCACCTATCAGATCGTGGGCGAACCTCTCGGCACATTCAAGCTCCCACACTGTACAGGACTGGTGAGCAACGGTGAAGGCGGGTATGTCTATGGTGTGGGCGAGAGCTATATCGCCGGACAAGCCATGCCGAAGATGCTCGTGGGGTCGAATATCTCCTTCCGCTACAGGGACTTCGATATCTCCATGCAGGTGAATGGGGCTTTTGGGCACAAGATCTTCAACGGTACCAGTCTCACCTATATGAACGTTTCCACCTTCCCCCTCTATAACATCCTCGCCAAGGCACCGGCAAAAGGTATCAACGACCAGACCGTTACCGACTACTGGCTGGAAAAGGGCGACTACGTGAATATCGACTATATCACACTCGGATGGCGTGTCCCGCTACATGCCAACCGCTTCATTGAGAGCATGCGAGTGGCACTTACCATGAACAATGTGGCTACGATTACCGGATACAGCGGGCTGACACCGATGATCAACAGCTCGAATGTAAACGGCACGCTCGGTCTTGACGACAAGCGGTCGTACCCCCTCTATCACACCTATACCCTTGGAGTCAGCCTCACCTTCTAATCCCTTCACCGCATGAAACACTATATCCTCCCCCTACTACTCCTCACACTCGTCTCCTGCGACAGCTTCCTCGAAGAGGATCCGAAGAGCGCACTGCCCACCGAACAGGCATACGACAGTGTCAACGACCTGTTCAACAACGCCGTGCTTGACATCTATAATTATATTGGAGGGAAAGGAGATTCACAAGGACTGCAAGGCACGGGGCGTGGGGTGTTCGACTTCAACTCCCTGACCACCGACGAGGCTATCATGCCCACCCGTGGAGGAGACTGGTACGACAGCGGATTCTGGCAAACGCTCTTCCTGCATTCATGGAATGCCGGCACGCCCTCCCAGAAGGATATGTGGGAATATCTCTTCAAGGTGGTGATGAAGTGCAACCAATCGATAGAACATATAAAAGCCTTCCAAGCTACGCATCAGGAGAGGGTGCTCACCAACTATATCGCCGAGCTGCGGGCTGTCAGGGCCATGTATTATTTCTATCTCATGGATCTCTTCGGACGAGTTCCCCTGGTCACCTCTACACAGGTCACCACCAGTGAACTGACACAGGCAAAGCGCAGCGAGACCTACCGTTTCATCATCAAGGAACTGCAGGATGCCCTTCCCCTGCTGTCATCCCAATTCAGCAACCGGCAGGGCAGCTATTACGGTCGCATGACACGTCCTGTGGCGTGGTTCCTCCTGGCGAAACTTTCACTGAACGCGGAAGTCTATGACGATGATGACTGGACCGATGGCCGGCGCGCCACAGGCAGCGAGATCACCTTCACCTATCATGGAAGAAAAATGAATGCTTGGCAGTATTGCCAACTCTGCTGCGATAGCATCTCCTCCTACGGTTATCAGCTGGAGTCGGATTTCTCCCATAATTTCAGCACTACCAACGAGGACTCCCAAGAGAACATCTTTACCATCCCCATGGATCCCACGCGCTATCAGAACTGGTATTGCTACTTCTTCCGCTCCCGCCACTACAGTCATGGGGCATACTTGGGCGGTGGCTCCGAGAACGGAACGAGTGCCACCGTCGAACTAGTGAAGGCCTTCGGCTATGGCACCCGCGCGCAAGATCCCCGTTTCAACAAGACCTTCTATGCGGATGTAGTGATAGAGAACACGAATGTGGTCTATGAGGATAATGGGAAGGATCCCTTGATATACTATCCTTTGGAGGTAAAACTCGACCTCACCGGTAGCTACTACGAGAAAACCGCTGGGGCCAGATTACACAAATACCCGAATGACCCCCATGCAAATGCCGACGGCCGCGCCTGCCATAACGACATCGTCCTCTTCCGCTACGCCGATGTCCTGCTGATGAAGGCAGAGGCCATGACACGTAACGGCAAAGACGGCTCAGAGGAATTAAATAAAGTACGGGCAAGAGTAGGTCTGTCTGCCACGACGGCCACCTTAGAGAATATCCTCCAAGAACGTTATCTCGAACTGGCATGGGAAGGATGGCGCCGCAACGACATGATCCGCTTCGGCATCTTCACCCGCTCCTACACCGACAGGCCACAGCTGCCTGAAGAGTCCGACGGCCACACCACCGTCTTCCCCATCCCCAGCGACTTGCTGGTGATGCATCCGTCATGGACACAAAATCCCGGATATTAGTAGGCTATAATTTCCATATATAATTGAGGCAACACACACGTCAGGCTGTACCCTGAAGCCACGTCCTACGGTCAAGTATCGAATTGAAGTCCGCCTACCCTAAAGCCCCAAATTCCCGCATGGATGCTGATGATAACTTCAGGGCGTGGAGCGTGGTTATCTGCACCATCAAGAAATGGAAAAAATCCATGTACGGCATAGTTGACTGTGATAAGTATTATTCCAATAATTCTTTATTCAGAATTATCTGCAAAAGAATTGTGCATATACCTAGTTTACATGATTTATTCGGAATCACATAATAGTAGAATATCTGTTCTCTTTTTGTCTATTAATACTTCTGCTCAAATTGTCAGCATAGCAAATTATGTTTTGGGGTCAACCTCAGGTCAACAATAGGTCAACAGAGGATATCAATTGTTAAAAAAGTGTGCTGATTTTTAACAATTTGGAAAAGCACAAGAATAGGTTTCAATAAGAATTGGATTTACGTAAAAAACCGTAAGTTCTTTGAAATCAAGAGGTTTGAAAAAACAAAAAGTCCAAGATGACTCTTGGACTTTAAGTGGACCAGCCAGGGCTTGAACCTGGGACCTCCAGATTATGAGTCTGTTGCTCTAACCAACTGAGCTACAAGTCCAGTATTGTGGTTGCAAAGATACGCCAAAAATGTGAAACCACCAAATTTTTGGGGAAAAAGGCTTGGAAAGAGGGAGTTTTTCTTGTTCATGCTCTGTGTATCTCTTTGTCCTGTTCTGAAAAAGATGGAGTAGTTTAAAGATTTTTAGTAGTCATAAGAACATCATTATGCCTTTTTCTTTGTACTTTTGCACTAATCTATTATGAAAACACCGTATCTATGAAAAACGGTGCTAACTATTAAATGTTCATTACAATGAAAAAGTATCAGTATTATTTGTGCATGGCCGCATTGACTACATGCCTGAGTTGTGAAAAGGCAGTGCTGCCTGAAAGTGACGAACCTGGAAATGACGGAACGCCCGTTTTCAGGATCCGCGTGGAGTGTTTGGAACAGACGGGATTTGAGTCGAGGGCTGTGGGGAAGTTAGAGGACTATTGTTCGAAAATGACATTTGTGCTTTACGATCAGACGGGTGAAAAAGTGGTGTCGCTCCATCAGGATTCCTCGGAGGCCAGCTTCGGCAGTGTGTCCATGAATGTACCTTATGGTGAATACCACTTGCTAGTCATCGGACATCAGGGTGAGAAAAACTGTACGGTGAAGGCCGACGGAGGTGTCACCTTTGACAGGGCGAGTGACGTCACTGACACCTTCTGGTATTACGGAAACGTACAATTCACAGAATCATCACCCGACCTGAGTGTGACACTGAAACGTGTGGTGGCAAAGATGGAACTGACGTGTTTGGATCCTTTACCCTCGAATGTCAAGAAGGTGTCGCTGAAATATAGTCAGGCCACAGGAACGTTGGACTTACAAACAGGCTATGGAAAAACCAGGGCAACGATCACAAAAGATTTTGAGATCACTGATGTGATGACAGGACAACCCCAGACTTTTGCCTTCTTCATTTTCCCGCAGGAAGATGAAGTGATGCTGAACGTGATCTTCAAGGCCTATGATGGCTACGGAACAGAGGTTGGAGGCAAGGAGCTGAAAGATGTGCCGATGAGAAGAAACACCATCACACGCTATCAGGGAGAGATCTTCGGGCGTTCCGTGGGAATGCGGGCTATGATTGAGGCTGATTGGCAGACAATAGATTATAAACCATAATAATTGTGATAATCTTCTCCGTTTGTGGTGGAATGAACGGATTTTTGCGTAATTTTGCACTCAAATTGGAGAATTATGGGAATCAAGAATATCGTGTTCGATTTTGGGTGCGTGCTAGTGGACCTTGACAAACAACGCTGTGTCGAAGCATTCAACAGCATTGGTGCACATACCATTTCCACCTACGTGGAAGAGTGCAGGCAGGAGGATTTGTTTCATGACCTGGAGACTGGACATATCGAGGTGGATGTGTTCTGCAACGAGGTGAGACGGAAATCTCCTGCTTGCATGGCTTCCGATGAACAGATATGCTGGGCATGGAACCAACTGCTCACAGGGATTCCTACAGAGCGCGTGGCCAAGTTACACGAATTGAAGAACCGCTATCAGCTATTCCTACTGAGTAACACCAATCCTGTGCACTGGCTGCCGTGCAGTGAGGTGTTGGAGGGATGTTTCGAAAAGGTTTTCCTGTCGTATGAGATGCATCTTGTGAAGCCTTCCCGTGAGATTTTCGAGCGGATGCTAAAGGAGGCAGACATCTTAGCTGGAGAAACTTTATTTATTGACGATTCCAAGGCGAACTGCCGCGCGGCAGAATCCTTGGGCATTCGCACCATGCATGTGAATCATGGTGATGAATGGTTGAACTTAGTGGATGAGTTGTCATGAAAACCATTTTTCTGAACCAAGGGACAGCAGCAGAAACACTCGGTGTGGCCACGATTGGCTTTTTTGACGGTGTGCACCGTGGTCACCGTTATCTGATAGACAGACTGACTGCCGATGCGCGGGAAAGAGGGCTCTCTGCGGGTGTCATCACTTTCGACCGTCATCCCCGTCAGGTACTTCACACAGATTACCAACCGCAACTTCTTACTCCTTTCGAGGAAAAACAAAGGCTGCTCTCAGAAACAGGTATCGACTACTGTGTGGTGTTGCCTTTCTCGCAAGAGATGGCTGCCTTCTCTGCCAGAATGTTCATGGGGAGGGTACTGGCAGAACAGCTTCAAGTAAAACGGCTGTATATCGGTTATGATCATCGTTTCGGACACAATCGTGCCGAGGGCTTTGCTGATTATGTCAGATATGGGATGGAGCTGGGCATTGATGTGATTCAGAGTGATGAGTTTCTCACAAAAGGGAAGATACAGGATGTGGCAGCCGGGTCGGTGAGTTCCTCACGAATCCGTTTTTCTTTGCTGAAAGGGGATGTGGAAATGGCCTGCCGTTTGCTGGGCTATGCTTATTCTCTTTGCGGAAAGGTGGTGGAAGGTGTTCAGGAAGGTAGGAAGTTAGGCTTCCCCACAGCGAATATCGCGTTGCCATACAAGGAGAAACTGATTCCATTGTCCGGTGTCTATGCAGTACGTGTACACATCGAGGGAGAGACGTCGTTGTATCCTGGGATGATGAATATCGGTACACGTCCCACATTTGGTGAGAACAAGCAGACCTTGGAGGTGCATGTCTTGGATTACTCGGGATATTTATATGGTAAGACGCTCTCTGTTGAGTTTCTTCACCGTCTGCGTGACGAGCATCGTTTTGTCAACGTTGAGGAGTTAAGGAGACAGTTGGAGACTGATGCAAGGGAGGTAAGAGAATATTTACAGAAAGATCATTTGTCATGATAAAGAAAGTAATTTTTTACGTTTTTATGTTCTTCATCATCCAGTATGTGGCGATGGGACTTGTGGCTGGGGGAAATATGATCCTTGGCAGAGCAGCTTGGAGTATGAATACAACTGAACTGCTGATCTCACAGGGACTATTCAGTGTGATCTGTATTGCTATGTTTTTAGTGCTTCGTTGGGCACCTGTATCTCCCAGTTATTGGGGCACCCGTCCGTTCTCTGTCATTATATGGTGTGTGATAGCTGCCATAGGTACCCTGGCTCCTTCGATGTGGCTGCAATCGTTTTTTGACTTCCTTCCTGACATCAACGGAGAGAACTTGCTGGATATTATGAAGCAGCGATGGGGGTATGTAGTGGTAGGCATATTGACTCCATGGGCTGAAGAAGTGGTGTTCCGCGGTGCTATCCTCCATACGCTGTTGCAGTCGAAACGTGGTATGGGAAGATGGACGGCTATTACGATCTCGGCTATCTTGTTTGCTATTGCCCATATGAATCCCGCTCAAATGCCCCATGCTTTCCTTATCGGATTGTTGTTGGGATGGCTCTATGAGCGTTCGCACAGTTTGATTCCCTGTGTTGTCCTGCATTGTTCCAACAACACCATTGCCTATTTGATGACTGCCGCTTATCCTGCACCCGATATCACCCTGCGGCAGATTCTGGGAGGCAGTGCTCAGGCAGAGTGGATGTCCGTTGGTTTCTCCTTGTTAATATTGATTCCTGCCTTGTACCAACTGAGCCTCCGACTGCGGCGATAATTACCTGATATACCGTACATGAAGAAGCGCGATCAATCAATGACCGCGCTCTTCGTCTTACGTTAGTATGTTATGAAAAATTTGAGAGAATTGAAACTTCACAGTTTCATTAAATGTGTTTTACTAAACATGATTTATAGAGAAAGCATAGAAATATATCTTATTTAACGATGGCAGGAACGGGCAACTCCGCTTTCTTCAGCGTATCTACTTTTAGAGAGTCGCTCACTGCTGCCATAGATGGACCTTCATTAGTCTTCTGAACCTCAGCCATATTCAGTTCATATTGATCTTCCTGATTGAAAGCAACCTGTGCTGCATTGCCTAAGGTGAGAATAATAGCTACTACAGCGGCTGCCTTGAACAAGGGCATGAGACGCTGTGTGATGCTGATGGAACGTGCTTTGACAGGTGTCGGCTCATGAATCAGTTCCATCATCCTGCTGTCGAAATCACTACCTAAGCCTTTTTCCCGCTTTTGTGTCTGCTCATAAGTGAACAGGTTCTTGTATTGCAGGAGAGAGGTGGGAACATCCTTCTGACTGAAGAAAGTACGTAAGATATGCTCCTCTTCAAGAGAAGTCTCTGCATTCCAGTACCTTTCTAGCAGTTGCTCGATGTACTTATAGTCCATATTTTTCTGCTTCTTGAAATTTCTGTTTAATGTTTTGGCGAGCACGGAATATATTTACTTTTACCTGTTCCTCGCTGATTTGCAATATCTCTGCGATTTCCTTGTAGCTCTTTCCCTCAAAATCGCGTAGCTGCATGCAGCTTCGTTGTTTCTCAGGCAAATTATTCACAAGTCGTTTCACCCAATCCAGCCGATCCTGTTGAATCATGCGTTCATAAGGGTTAGAGGAGCGGTCGGTTAAAAAGACACTTTGGTCATCAAGGGACGCTTCACAATTGTTCGCTTTCTTAATTTTGTCCAGTGACAGGTTTCGGCAAATAGTGAGAGCAAAAGCTTCTATATCGTTAATTCCCTGCCAGTTGTCTCTTTTGTTCCAGACCTTTATCAGCGTATCTTGCACAACATCCTCAGCATCTTCATGTCTGAGGGTAATACGCAAAGCGAGACGATAAAGCACGTCTTTCAACGGCAATATATCGTTTCGAAAGCTGATAATCTTCATCTACATTCTAATTTTATGACGATTGTGACAGTTGAAAGTTACAAGAGAGTAATTGTTTAACGTAAATTAATAAATGGTAGATTTATTGAATCACTGTACCATGTTCTCCATCGATGGCGGTGGCCTGTGTAATGATCACTTTCTTCACGCCAGCCTCGATGGCTTTGAAGGCATTATCCAGTTTGGGGATCATCCCCCCAACCACGGTACCGTCGGCTACATAGCGTTTGAAGTCATTAAGATGGATGACGGGAATCACGCTATCTTCATCGTCGGGATTGCTGAGTACTCCTTTCTTCTCAAACGAAAAGATGAGGGTAACATCAAAGAAGGGGGCCAGGGCCTTAGCCGTCTCTCCTGCAATGGTATCTGCATTGGTGTTTAGGATATGTCCCTGTTGGTCATGGGTGAGGGGTGACATTACGGGAGTGATTCCCTCATGGATCAGGGTAGAAAGCATCTTTCCGTTCACACTATCCACATCCCCTACGAAGCCAAAGTCAATGGTTTGGGAGACTGATGTCCCATCCTCGGCGGTGATGTTCATCTTTACAGGAGGACGTTGATGCGAGCGGATGGCATTGATATCAGCACCTGTTAGTCCCAGGGCATTCACACCGTGGGCTTGAAGCTGTGCTACAAGGTTCTTGTTCACCAAACCGCCATATACCATGGTCACTACCTGCAGCATCTCCTTGTCAGTTATTCTACGGCCGTTCACCATCTTACTTTCAATGCCCAGTTGTGAGGCAACCTGCGTTGCTTTGCGACCTCCACCATGTACCAGCACTTTTTTGCTGGGGATGGCAGAGAAGTCTTTCAGCAGCTGTGTCAGCTGTACTTCGTCCTCTACCACGGCACCACCCACTTTTATAATTGTTAATTTTTCTCTCATTGTCTATTCGATACTCCGAAATATTAATACAGTTATGGCATTTCGATATAGCGTTACTCCAAATAAGTGTAGCCATAAAGTCCTGAACGGTAGTTGTTCAGGAATTCCTTTCCTTCCTCCAGGGTGATCTTTCCCTGTTTCACGCTCTTGGTCACCCAAATTTCCAGTTGCCGAACAAGTTTCTTTGGGTTATACTGCACATATTCCAGCACCTCTTCCACGGTCTCTCCATCAATAATCTGGTCGATATGATAGTCACCATTGTCTTTTACTGAGATGTGTACAGCGTTAGTATCGCCGAAGAGATTATGCATATCACCAAGGATCTCCTGATAAGCTCCCACTAGGAAAACTCCCAGATAATAGCGTTCGTTCTTCTTCAACGAATGGACGGGCAGAGAATGAGAATTGTTTCTGTTTGTCACGAAATTCGTTATTTTTCCATCGGAGTCGCAGGTTATATCCTGAAGGGTAGCATTACGTGTGGGCCTCTCATCTAATCGTTGTATCGGCATGATCGGGAACAACTGGTCGATAGCCCAGGAATCCGATAATGACTGGAAGAGTGAGAAGTTACAGAAATATTTGTCAGCCAACAGTTTATCTATGTTCATCAGTTCCTCAGGGATATGTTTCAGATTCTTGGCCAGTGCGTGAATCTCATGGCACACACTCCAATACATGGCTTCTATCTCAGCACGGGTTTTCAGATCTACGATGCCGTGAGAAAACAAGTCAAGCACCTCTTCTCGAATTTGCTCAGCATCATGCCAGTCTTCTAAGACGTTGCGGGGTGAGAGGTTATCCCAGATTTCATAGAGGTCCTTTACCAGCTGGTGACTGTTCTCGTCGGGCTCAAATTCCTCTGGCATTTCAGGTAGGGATGCTGTCTCAAGAACATCGATTACCAATACTGAGTGATGAGCAGCCAAAGAACGCCCGCTCTCTGTGATGATATTGGGGTGGGGCAAGCTGTTTTTGTTGGCGGCATCAACGAAAGTATAGATACAGTCGTTTACATATTCCTGAATAGAGTAGTTTACCGAGCTCTCACTGCTGGGTGACCTCGTCCCGTCATAGTCAACGCCCAATCCGCCGCCGCAGTCAACGAAGTCAACATTATATCCCATCTTATGCAGCTGGATATAGAATTGTGAAGCCTCTCGCAGGGCAGTCTGTATGCGTCGGATCTTGGTGATCTGTGAACCGATATGGAAATGGATTAGCCTCAGGCAGTCACGCATGTCTTTCTTCTCCAGCAGTTCCAGAGCCTCTAACAGTTCCGCACTGGTGAGTCCAAACTTCGAAGCATCACCTCCGCTTTCCTCCCATTTGCCGCTGCCACTGGAAGCCAGCTTGATACGTATTCCGATATTGGGCCGCACATTCATCTTCTTTGCCTCTTTGGCAATGATCTCCAGTTCGTTCATTTTCTCTACGACGATGAAGATCTGCTTTCCCATCTTCTGTGCCAGCAGGGCCAGTTCAATATAGCTCTGGTCTTTGTAGCCGTTACAGATGATGATGCTATCGCTTTGGCACTGCATGGCAATGACGGCATGCAGCTCAGGCTTGGAGCCAGCTTCCAGTCCGAGATTGAATTTCCTGCCATGACTGATGATCTCTTCCACAACAGGCTGCATCTGGTTTACTTTGATAGGATACACCACGTAGTTCTCGCCTTTATAATCGTATTCCTTCGTGGCTTTACGGAAACAACTCCATGTCTTCTCGATGCGGTTGTCGAGGATATCTGGAAACCGGAGCAATACCGGAGCCTGAACATCGCGTAGTGCGAGTTCGTCCATCACTTCACGCAGGTCGATCTGCGTGGTGTCTTTGCAGGGCGTGACATAGACATTGCCTTTGTCATTCACATTGAAATAGGAGGTACCCCACCCGTTGATGTTGTAGAGTTCCCTCGCATCGTCAATCGTCCATTTCTTCATATCCTATAAATGGGTATAATTAGACATGTTAGGCTAATATGCCTGTTTGATAGTTAAATCTTAAGCAGTTCGCGCAGCTTAGCCACGCTGATCTTAATTTTTTCGTAATTGTCCATCAGGCTGACATCGAGCACATGTTTGGCTTTTAGGTAGTATTCTTCACGTGTCGCCAGCTGTTCTCCAATGAACTGTTGCATCTCCTCGGGAGTCTTGTTCTTCAGCAAAGGCCGTTCGGTCTTTCCCATCTTCAAGTGCTTGTAGAGCACGTCAGGTCTGGCTTTCAGATATACTGTCTCCCCTTGTTGGTTCATATAGTCCATATTGTCGAAGAAACAAGGAGTGCCTCCGCCACAGCTAATGATGACATTTTCAAACTCTGCCACCTCATGCAGCAGGTTGCTTTCCACCTTGCGGAAACCCTCCTCACCCCGCTCGGCGAAGATTTGAGGCACTGTCTTGCGCAGTCGGCTCTCTATATACCAGTCAAGGTCATAGAAGGGGATGTTCAGTTCTTTTGAGAGAGCCTTGCCGACAGTGGTTTTCCCGGCACCCATATAGCCTATGATGATGATTCTAATCATTTCTTCTTGGCGTTCTGTCCTTCTATCACATGCATACACTCCTCAAGAGTCAGCTCTGCTGCTTTCTCATGCATGGCTTTGGGCAGACGATAGTTCTTTCCATCGTAAGCCAGATACGGACCATATCGTCCATTGAGCACCTCCAGTTTCGGCTCTTCCTCGAAGGTCTTCAGATGCCGTTGCGTTTCTATTTTCCGTTTTTCCAAGATCAACCGTATAGACTCTTCCAGAGTGATGGTCATGGGATCGGTTTCCTTGGGAAGTGATACGTATTTTTTCTGATGCAGAACATAGGGTCCAAAGCGTCCTGTTCCAATCACTACGGGTGACCCCTCAAAGTTACCTACGGTTCGAGGCAGTTTGAAAAGTTCCAGTGCTTCGTCGAGTGTGATGCTCTCCATGCTCTTCTCTGTGGGCAGCTGGGCAAATTGTGGCTTTTCCTTGTCTTCAGCACTGCCTATCTGAATCACGGGACCGAATCGGCCTATTTTCACGAATACGGGTTTTCCGCTATTGGAATCGATACCCAGTTTGCGTTCTCCAGCTTTATGCTCCTCGCGGGCATTCATCGTCTTTTCTATGGTAGGTTCAAAGCCCTTGTAGAACTTTTTAATCATGTTTGTCCATTGTTTCTTTCCTTCAGCGATTTCATCGAACTCCTGCTCCACATTAGCCGTAAAATTGTAGTCCATGATCTCGGGGAAATATTTCATCAGGAAGTCGTTAACCACCATACCAATATCAGTAGGTAACAACTTACCTTTGTCGCTTCCTGCCATCTCTTTCTTGTTCTTCGTAGTAATCTTGATGCCTTGAAGGGTATCGACGGTATATTTGCGCTCCTCACCTTTCTTATCACCCTTCTGTACATATTCGCGTTGCTGAATGGTGGAGATGGTAGGAGCATAGGTTGACGGACGTCCGATACCCAACTCTTCCATCTTGTGCACCAGAGATGCCTCGGTGTACCTCAGCGGACTCAGAGTGAATCGCTCCGTGGCCGTGATCTCACGACGTTGCAACTTGTCACCGTTGTTCATGACGGGCAACACATGTGAGAACTCCTCCGTGTTCTCGTCATCATCGTTGGATTCACGATAGACTTTCAAAAAACCGTCGAACTTCACCACTTCTCCCTGAGCCACGAATTTCTGCTTGAGAGGAGTTATTGAGGATACAGGCTGGACCTCGATCTCCACGGTGGTCTTTTCAATCTGAGCATCTGTCATCTGCGAGGCAGCGGTACGTTTCCAGATAAGCTCATAAAGACGACGCTCCTGTGATGTTCCTTCGATAGATGTCTGACTCATATAGGTGGGACGGATAGCCTCATGGGCTTCTTGTGCTCCTTTCGAGTTAGTATGGAACTGGCGGGGATTGCTATATTCCTTTCCCCACAGCCTGATGATCTCTTCTTTGCTGGTACCTAAACACAAGCTCGACAGGTTCACTGAATCTGTACGCATGTAAGTGATATGCCCGTTCTCATAAAGGTGTTGTGCCACCATCATGGTCTGGCTCACCGTAAATCCAAGTTTACGAGCGGCTTCCTGCTGCAATGTACTGGTAGTGAAGGGTGGAGCGGGCATGCGTTTCAGTGGTTTCTTCTGGATATCAGTCACCACGAACTCACTATCTTTGCACGCCTCCAAGAACGCCAAGACCTCTTCATGGGTCTTGAAACGGGTGTCAAGCTCGGCCTTTACCTCACTCTGTGAACCGTCGTTATGGGTCAGTCCGAATATGGCATTAACACGGTAGTAGGGCTCACTCTGGAACGATTGTATCTCACGCTCACGCTCTACTATCAGTCGTACAGCAACACTCTGTACACGACCAGCTGACAAGGCGGGTTTCACCTTGCGCCAAAGCACTGGTGAAAGTTTGAAGCCTACCAAGCGATCGAGCACGCGACGAGCTTGCTGGGCATTAACCAGATTCATATCCAAATGACGCGGTTTCTGGATAGCTTCTAATATTGCATTCTTAGTAATCTCGTGGAAGACAATACGGTTGGTCTTTTCCTCATCAAGGCCCAACACCTCGCAGAGATGCCATGAAATGGCTTCCCCCTCACGGTCCTCATCGGATGCTAACCAGATATTCTCTGCTTTCTTGGCATTACTTTTCAGTTCGCCAACCAGTTTTTTCTTCTCTTCAGGAATCTCGTAATCGGGTTCCAAAGAGTCCATGTCTATACTGATTTCTTTCTTCTTCAAGTCGCGAATGTGTCCGTAGCTCGACATTACCTTGTAATCCTTACCTAAGAACTTCTCAATGGTTTTTGCCTTGGCCGGACTCTCTACAATGACCAGATTTTTCTGCATAATGATATTATCAATTAGAATTTGGGATGCAAAAGTAGATAAAACTTTTCCATATACCTTATTATATATA
>OCTX012259170.1_pt1 | contig 22434 bp, 36 predicted proteins | sample 1539691 | NCBI WGS metagenome assembly OCTX01 (sample SAMN02144231, study PRJEB22623) | gut metagenome | biome: sheep rumen | host: Ovis aries | place: New Zealand
CCCCAGCTCGCGCATGCGGTCGACGAACTCGCCGCAGAAGGCGTGCCTCTCGGCGAAGTCCATGCGCGTCGTCGCGCCCCGCCACATGTCGTGCGCCAGCTCCCGCAGCTTGGCGTTCTCGTCCTTGAGGTCGGCGATGATGCGGTCGATGTGTGCGACCTCCTCGGCGGTCAGTTTGCAGCCCATCACTCGTCACCTGCCAGCCGCAGCTTTGCGGCGTACTCGGCCACGAGCGCGTATTCGTCCTCCACGCAGCCGAGCATCTGGGTACGTGCCACGAACTCCCGCAGAACGTCCTCGACGGTGGGCGCGTGGTGGTGGCGAATGCGCTTCGGCTCGCCGCTCCCCGTCCCAATCCCTCCGTCATACTTCACGTACACGCGCCAGCCATCATCAGCTAGGCTCATATGTGAAACGGTGCTTGGGTCGTTGCCGACGAGCTGCACCCTTTCCCCGATGCGGATGGGCACCCCTTCAGCGTCCACGGGCAGGCGCACCCACCCGTGCCCGGCCATGGCGTCCTCGTGCTGGGCGGCCAAGTCGTCGGCGCTCGCGAAGCCCTCGTCGTAGCCCTTGGTGTAGGCGTCGACGCGGTTGGCCTTGACCTCGCGCTCGATGGCGTCAGCGATTTCGTTCAGTTCATTCCATCCGTTGCCCATGAGCAAACGGCCCTTGAGCCAGTCTCGCAGCCTGTCGATGCTCTCCATCTATCCCTCCTTCCAGAACGCGTCTATGTCGCGCAGCACGTTCGCCACGCGCTGGCGGCCGTAGCCGTCGGGCAGGTGCCACCAGTGGCGCATCTGCGATACCATCTCGCCCACGACCTGCGCCTTGGTGCTCGCGCCCCCCAGGCTGCCGGCGAACCAGTCGCGGCAGATGCCGCGCAGCTCGCGCATGGTCATGCCGTGCAACCTCTCGCGCAGCTCGTCCCAGCTCGGCTCCATCACTCGGCCCTCCTCTCGCCCCACGCGCAGAACCCCTCCGGCTGCACCGGGTTGCGCATCGGCTGGTCGTTGTAGTCGTCCCACGTCTGCACCAGCGGTCCGTTGCAGTCGAGCATGCCGTCGCACGTCTCGTCGGCGAAGCGGCAGTCGCGGCACCGCACGACGCGCTCGCCAACGGCCTGAGAGCCTACGTGCGGGTAGGTCTCGCCGTCTGCTGTGAAGCACTCGACAACGAACTCGCCAGCGTCGCAGAAGCGCTCCTGTGCCGTCTGGCACGCATCCACGCTCATCGCACGGCCTCCCGCCAGACGTAGACCTTGCCCTGCCGGATGCCGACCTGCACGCCGCGCATCTCTGCCGGGTGCTGTCGGATGAACGACTGCACCGCCGCCTTGGTGCCCTCCTTCTTGTGGTCGGCGTACTCGAGCATCGCCACCTCCATGCCCTTGCGCACGAACTCGCGCATGTCGGCGTCGACGAACGTGCCCTTGCGCTGCTGCGACCTCGCCGGCAGCTCGCGCACCTGCCTGATTGTCATTGCTGCTTCCTCCTGTTCCTCTCGAGCGCCACGCACATCAGCGCCCTCGTCACCGTGCGGGTCGACACGCCCGCCCTCTCCGCTATGGCCTCGGCGCTCACGCCCTTGGCGTGCAGCATGTAGGCCATCTCGTAGTCCAGCTTGCGCGGCGCGCCATTGGCGCTCCTGCGCGGGAACCTGTCGCGATGCAGGTACGCCGTGTTGCGCACGCACGCCTCCGACACGCCCAGCGCCTGCGCGATGCGCTTGACGCTGACGCCCTTGGCCCACAGCACCTCGGCGTCCGCCATCTGCCTGGTGGTCATCGGCATTGCCGGTCCACCTCCCCGATGGCGGACATGAGCCGCTCCTTCCAGCGGTCCAGCCACTCGCCCTCGAACTGGAAGCCGTGGTAGTACGGGTGCGTGTGCGCCACGATCGAGGTGGCCGTGAGCTCGTCCAGCACCTGCTGGATGCGCTCGAGCGGGGTATCGTCTGTCTCCATTCCTGTCTCCCTTCCTATCTGAAAACGTTCGCGCCGCCGATGAACTCGAGCGGCACCCTGCCGCCGCTGCGGCCGTGCCTGTTCTTGACCACGTTTGCAACCAGCATCCTCGACGAGTCGCTGTCGCTCGGGCGGTCGTCGTGCGTGAGGATGACGGCGCAGCCCGCGTCGTAGCCAACGTGCCCCGAGCCCCTGAACCAGTTGAGCCTGGGCGTGTCGCGCTCCTTCTCGCCGACGTTGCGAATCTCGGCCAGCGCCAGCATCGGTATGCGGTTGCGCTTCGCGCACGCCATGAGGGCGTGGCTCACAGCGGTCACCCGCTCGTACTCGCTGTCGGCCTTGGTGCCCGCCGGCGGGTCGAGCACGTGGATGTGGTCGATGATGGGCAGCGGCCTGATGCCGCCTGCCACGAGCGCGTCGACCTCGTTGCAGACGTCCTCGACGCCCGAGACCGTCGTGCGGACCGCGAAGCGCCCGGCATAGCGCGCCTGCATGTCCCCGTAGGCCGCCAGCACCGGGTCATCTGCGTGGTCGGCGACGTAGCCGCTCACGAGGGCGTCGCGCCCCCGCTCGTCGAGCGACCACGCGGCGCGGGCGTCCACGCCCCTGCGCGACACCTCGTCGCGCGCCGCCGCCCACCACACCGGCGCCAGCCCAGCCACCCTCGAGTGGACGGCCAGCAGCCGGTCCATGACCTCGGTGGCCGTGACCTCCAACGAGTAGATGACCGGGCGGAAGTCCCCGGCCACGATCGCGCTGTAGGCCGCCACGATGGCCAGCGCCGTCTTGCCGCTGCCGCCCTCGCCGCCGACGGCGGTGTAGGTGCCGCTGGCGATGCCGCCGCCCAGCTCGAGGTCGAGCTTGGCGATGCCCATGGGCGAGCGCGGCGGGCTGATGACGTGCTGCGTGGCGTAGTCCGGGCAGGTGCCCAGCACCATGTCGCCCCACAGGTCGTCGGGCTCGTCCGGGCTGCGGTCGAAGCCGCCATCCCAGCCCGCCTCGCGCGCAAGGCGCTCGATGACGTCCGGGCCGTCGGGCTCCGAGATGTAGTTGCGCCACTTGGCCTCGGCCAGCTGGCCCGAGATGCCGCGTGCGGCCGCGAAGTCGCTCCACAGCTCGTAGCGGCTGCCCTGGCTCACGCGCCAAATCTCGCGCCCAATGTCGATGATGTCGGCCATGCCAATCTCGACCTCGAACGGGTCGAGGATGTAGGACAGCGCAGCGGTCAGCCTCGAAGGCGTGATGCCCATCACGCGCCACCGCCCACGGGCTTGCCGACGAGCGACTGCGACAGCATGAACGACTCGCGGAAATCATCGTCTGAAGCGGGCGAGCCCGCGCCATTCGGCGCGGAAGCGAAGCCCGCGCCCGGTCCCTGAAAGGGGCCGGGTTCATGTCCGGTCCTTTCATGTCCGTTCATGTCGTTCGCAACAGTGTTCTGAACAGTGTTCGCAACAGTGTTCGTGCTGCCCTTGCCGCTCTTCTTGCGGCGCGACTCGCCGGACTTGCGCCCCCTCTCGGCGCTGTTCTCGCCTATCTCCACGCTGGTCTTGAGCTGCCCGCTGATGAACGCCCACGCAGTCTCGAACTGAGGGCGGCCCGTGAAGTCGGGCCACTCGCCGCGAAACGCCCACGCGCACATGGCGCGCACCATCTCGCCACGGTCGGCATCAGTAGGCAGCGACATCATTCCAAGCTCGTAACTCTGCCAAAAGTAGAATCTTTTCTCTGCCATAGCGACCTCCACGGGCGGGGCTGCGCGCCCCGCCCTCTCGTGCTCTTAGAACGGGATGTCGCTGTCGTCGATCGCGGCGGCCTGCTGGGCCGGGCGGGCGCTGGGCGGGAACGGCTGGTCGTGGTGCGTCTCGCGCTGGTCGCGGGGCGGCATCGGGCGCCAGTTGCCGTCGCGGATGTCCTGCGGGCTCTTGAACGCGCCGACCTCGACGGCCTCGCGGTCGTTGCTGTTCTTGTCGGTGTACAGGCGCTTGCGGATGACCGCGCCGAAGGTGCAGCCCACGAAGGCGTCCCAGTCATCGCCGTCGAACTCAGCCACGGTGGCGAACTCCTTGGTCGTGGGGTCGACCAGCACGTGCAGGCGGGTCGGGTTGGCCTCGGCCAGCACCTTCAGCTTGTGCTTGGTCATGCCCTGCGCGCTCGCCTTCCAGCTCATGACGTCGCGCGGCGGGAAGTTGGAGTCGGCGAAGATGCCCGCCATCGGGCCCTCGGCCACGTCCCACTCGAGGAAGACGTAGTCCTTGCCCGGCACGGTCTTCACGCCGGTGATGCGGCAGACGTAGCCGCCCGGCTCGAGCGTGGCGCGCTCCCCGGTGGACTCGGTGACGGATGCGAAGTTGATGCGTGGCATGGTTTACCTGCTTTCTTGAACGTTGGTTTAGGGTTGGTCTAGGCTTGCTCGACGATGGGCCGCATGCCCCAGTACTCGCGGATGAGCCTGTCGACCTCGGCGAGGTCGTTGTCCATGACGGGCGGCAGCATACCCTCGGGCGCCTTGGCCAGGTTGGTGCCGTCGTTCTCGGTGATAAATACGTGCTTGGGCCTGCCGTCATCGCCCTGGATGACGCGCGCGTCGATGACGATGGGGAACAGCCCCTCGACGCACAGCTTCTCGTCGAGCATGCGCCCGATCGTCTTGGGCTTCTCGCGGCCCTGCTCGTCCACGTCTGGGTGCATCAGGAAGTAGACGTTGGTGTCCTCGTCCGTCCAGCTCGCCGCCCTCAGCAGCTGCTGGAACGCCACGGCCATGTCGGTGAACTTGCCATAGCCCGTCTCCTTGGCCCGCGCGAAGTTGTCGAACTGCATCAAGTAGGTCGCATCGTCAATGACGTAGGCGCGGCGCCTGTTCGCCGCCATCACGTCGGCGATGCGCGCATAGTCGGCGTGCTGGACCACTGGCAGCTCACTGCGGAACGGCAGGCGCTTGCCCGCCACGCTGAACACGCCCACGGCATCGGACGTGAAGTTGCGCAGGCTGGTGGACTTGCCGCTGCCTGACTTGCCGAGCACCATCACGAGGTTGCCCATGCTAGTCCCTCCTTCCGTTGGGGGTGAGCTTGAAGATTCCGTCGAACTCGGCGACGTCGTACCCGACGTGCTTGAACTCGCCGAGCGTGTTAACGATGCGCATGCCGTCGGACTGCAAGCTGAGCGACCTGCGCTCTCCCTTGTTCGGCGCTTTCGACAGCTTGCGCATCGCACCCCTCATGAGCAGAATGCTGCCGTCGCTGTCATTGAAGACGTAGTTGACGGTGTCGCCCAGCGCCGCGAGCACGGCGGCTGCGTCATCGTCGCTAAGCGAGAGTCGGACCTCGGGCTGCTGCGAGTTGTTGGACGACCTTGCCTTGCACGTCAGGTAGGTGCCGCTGAAGCGCACCGGGCCGCCGATGCCAGCCGGCTCCGATGTTCCGGCGTCTCCCATGTTCTCGATCATCTCCATGACCTTGGCCATCTGCTCGTTGATGGTCGTGAGTCGTGCGTGGATGCCCTGCGTCTGGCCGCCTATCGCCACGAGGGACGTGGCCAGCTTGCATCCACAGAAGTCGGGCATGCTGAACGGGCAGGAGCCGTCGCACTTGCTGAAGTTGTTGAATGGGCAGCGCAGCATCTACTCCACCTCCCCCTCTATCGCCATGTACACGGCCTCGGGCAGCTGGCCCTTGAGCAGCGGCAGCACCTCGTCGGGCTTGCAGCCGGTGATGGTGGTGCCGCCCCACCCGCCCTCGTCGACGTACTCGCTCACGCTCACGCCCTCGGGGCTGGCCACGCCCTGGTCGACAACCCACTCGGCGAACTCGTCGGCGTGCTCGTAGACGAAGTCCTCCATCGCGTCCTTCTGGTCCTCGAGCAGCGCCCACGGGTCGTTGACGGTCACGAACCTGCGGCGCTTGGGCTGCGCCTGCTTGGCCGTGAGCATGCCCACGATGTGCCCGCCGATGGTCAGCGGCACCTTGCCGAAGATGCGCTTGTCAAGCCACAGCTGCCGCAGCTCTGCGTCTGCCTTGGCGCGCAGCGAGCCCCCGTCCTTGGTCGAGACCACGGCGCCGAGCGCCTTGTACATGGCCTGCGCGGCAGCGAGGGCGGCGTACTCGTCGCTAGTCATCGCTGCCCTCCCTCGCCTTGACCATCGCGTCGTTCATGACGCGCGCAAGGTCCAGCTGGCGCTGCGTCTCCTTGAGCGCCGCCACCAGCACGTCCATCTGCTCGCGCGCCTTGGTCAGCTCGTGCACCGCGCGCTCGTACTGCTCCCTGTAGTCGGTTGCCATTCCCTACTCCTTTCGCAGGATCATCAGCAGCAGCGCGGCGAAGTCGCCGAGCCGCATGGTCACGTACGAGTCGGCGATGCGCGCGGTCCCGCATCCCTTGCGGTGGTGCGCCACGGCACCCACCGTGGTGCCCGCGTTGGCGCTCTCGCGCGCCGCCTCGTCGACCCACTCTGCCAGCTCCATGCGCTGGCAGTTCTTGCACTCGACCGTCACCGACAGCCCGTCGACGTGGACGTCGCCGCGGTCATTGGTGCCGCCCATGCCGAGCCGGTGCGCGTCCGTGCCCAGCACCTCGGTGAGGTATGCGGCCACCTGCGTCTCGAACCTTGTGCCCTTGGCCCTCTCGCGGCTCATCGCGCGCCACCTGCTGCCATCGCTGCCTCGCGCGCCGTGGCGTGCTCGCCGATGCTCACGCGCCTGCGCACGTCTCGCACGCTGGTCGAGAACGTCTCGCCCTCGACGCGCTCGTGCACCCACCAGCGGTCGGTGCCGACCTCGCGCCACAGCTCGGCGCCGCCGGGCAGCGTGGCGACCTTGGTCCTCGCGCCCACTACGGCATCACCGCCATGAGCATGGGCACGCCCAGCACGACCATGAGGGCGAACCACTTGGCGCCCTCGGTCTCGCGCCATTCCAGGTACCACTTCAGCATTTGCGCTATCCTTTCGCTTGTGCCCCCTCGGGGGCGTCCTGTGGGCGGTCACGCTGGTCTTGCCGGGCCTGTGGCGTGGCCGCTCTCCTCGTCACCTCGAGGAGCCAGTCGCAGAACGCATCCTGCACTGCCTTTTCCATCACTGGCCCCCCTCTCGAATCCCTGCCAACTCGTTGAGCGACGTGCCCAACAGTTCCGACAGCGCGATGACCTCGTCCCAGTTCCACTTGGCCGTGCCGTCGAGGCGGTTGGCCAGTGCCGGGCGCGAGATGCCTATCGCGTCGGCGAGGTCTGCGCGGGTGTTGCCGCTCACGAGCAGCCATGCGCCGACCTTCTCGTTTATCGGGCTGGACATCTTTCACCTCCCTCCATCTCCCAATTGGGAACTGAGAAAGACTGTACCTCCCAATTGGGAACTATGCAAGGGAAATTTCCTAATTGAGAAAAAATCCTGCACGGTGTAAGATTTCCGTACCGACGTAAGGAGGCCATCATGTCGTTCTACGAACTCTTTGAGAGGGCGCTGGCAACCACTGGGATGACCACTGCGGACGTGTGCAGGAAGACGGGCCTCTATGCCGCTTACTTCTCGAAGCTGAAGAGCGGCCACATGAAGGACGTCACGTGGGAGAATGCCTGCGCGATCATCGACGCGCTCGGGATGACCCCCGACGAGTTCCGCGCCCTCGGCAATTCATGCCCCGAGTAGTCCGATTTGAGTGACCATTGTGCAACCGCACAAAAAAGCGCCCCGGCTGGCGGGCCGGGGCTTGGATTGGAGGTAGGGACCTCATGACGAATGATAGCACCGCAGCGGTCATCTACGCGCGATACAGCAGCCATGCCCAGCGCGAGGAGTCCATCGAGCAGCAGGTGGCCGTCTGCTCTGCGTGGGCGGCATCACAGGGCTACGTCGTGACCAACGTCTACCACGACGAGGCGCGCAGCGGACGCTCCACCGAGGGGCGCGACCAGTTCCTGCGCATGGTCGAGGACGCGCGGCGCGGCACCTTCAGCGCCGTCATCGTGTACAAGCTGGACCGCTTCGCCCGCGACAGGTACGACTCCGCGATGTACCGCAAGAAGCTGCGCGACCTCGGGGTCGAGGTCAAGAGCGCCATGGAGCACATCCCGGACGGCCCCGAGGGCAGGCTGCTCGAGGCGGTCATCGAGGGCGTGGCCGAGTGGTACTCAGCCGACCTCAGCCAGAAGACGGTGCGCGGCATGCGCGCCAACGCAGAGCGCTGCCTGACCAACGGCGTGCGCGTCTTTGGCTACCGCACCGCGCCAGACGGCACATACGCCATCGACGAGGGTCAGGCCGCGATCGTGCGGCGCGTCTTCGCCGAGTGGGTGGCGGGCGGCACGAGCCCCGCCATCTCGCGCAGGCTCGCCGCCGAGGGCGTGATGACGGCGGTGGGCGCCATCCCCGACCGCCAGTGGGCGCGCCGCATCGTGCACGACGAGCGCTACGTGGGCGTGTACTCATGGGCCGACGTGCGCGTCGAGGGCGGCATGCCCGCCATCGTGGACGTGCCCACCTTCGCCGCAGCGCAGCGCCGCACGAGGGCCACCAGCGCCCCCAACCGCACGCACGACTACCCGCTGGTGGGCCGAATCCGCGACCACGCCACGGGCCTGCCCATGCACGGCTACAGCGCCCGGGGCCATGGCGGCGAGTACACGTACTACGGCATCGTGGTGGACGGCCACCGCCACCTCGTGCGGCAGCACCTGGTCGAGGGCGCCGTGGTGCGCGCCGTGCAGTCGGCCTTCGCCGACGTGGCCCTCGTCGAGCGCGCGGTGGGGCTCGTGCTCGAGCGGCAGGACGAGCGCAGCCACGCCCCCGAGGTCGAGCGCGCGAGGCGCACGCTGGACGAGGTCAGGCGCGGCGAGGAGGCGGCCATGGACGCGCTCTCGCTGGGCGTGAGCCACGAGACGGTGCGCGCGCGACTGGATGCCCTTAAGGAGCGCAAGCGGGCCGCAGAGGCCGTCCTAGTCGCTTCAGAGGGCGGGCTGGTCACCGCCGACGAGGTGCGGGGCGTGCTGACGCGCATCGCCGAGCACGTCGACGCGGGCGAGATTCTGGCGCACGCCGTGCGCGAGGTCGTGGTCGACCGCGATGAAGGGATTGTGGTGGTGACCCTGCCGATACTGGATAAAGCAAAGGCGCTAACCCTAGAGAACGGCAGTTCAGGATGGGTTAGCGCCGAGTATGCATGGCTCCCCTGCTCCACGCCCGGCTCTAACCGCACGATGTGGGCCGTCCACGGTGGGCTGCTCGTGCTTCAGGAGCGCATGGCGGCGTAGGCATTCCGCAAAACGTACCTATTTCGAACGCAAAAAGGGCCCCTCCCCGAAGGGAGAGGCCCAATGCATCAGCGTGGCGGTTGGTGTCAGGGATGCGTCGAAAGGAGGAAGGCCGCAGTTGGGGGTGCGCCGCCACGCGGGATGCCCTAGAGGAGCATGGAGCAGCGACCGATGACGAGCCCGATCATGACGAGCAGCAGGGCGTCGAGCCCCACGAGCACGGCCACCACCCGCGTGGTGCGCTCGGCACGCTCGTCCTCGTCGACCAGGTGCGAGCGCCTCATGACCATGCCCTGTCGTTGAGGCTGCGCTGGACGGCCTTTGCCGTGTTCGCGCCGAGGATGCCGTCGACCTCGCCGACAAAGTAGCCGGCCTTGGCCAGCCAAAGCTGGAGCGCCTTGACCGTCTTTGGCCCGAGGTAGCCGTCGACGGGTGCCGACACCTTGCGCTGGATTGCACGCACGAGCGCGGAGCCTCCGGTGCCAAACTCGACCGATGCGAGCCGGGGCCACCACTCGGCCAGCTCTAGCGGTTGGCCTGAGACCATGCCATCGGCGTAGGTGCCGAGCTGCCGCTGCCATTCGGTTACCGAGAGTGCGCCCAGCCACCCGTCGACCTCGAGCAGCTCGCGCTCGGCGCCGAAGTAGCGCCACGCGCTCTCCCAGTTCCAGTACGACTGGTCGAACGCCGAGCGGCCAATCTCGTTTCCGGTCTGGTCTCCTTGCGTGTGGCCGTGGATGCCGCCCGCCTCGTCGATGCGAGCCCCACCTTGGAGCCCGTTCCCGAGGTACATCTCCGTGTGCCCGGTCTTCAAGAGCACGTCACCTCGGCGCAAGTGTGACAGGTTGACCTGCACGAACCCGTTAGCCTTGAGGATGGAGCGCTCGTTGCCCGTCCACATGTACGTCCCCACGGGGATGACGCCCACGGCCTCGTAGCACTCGCAGACCGCGCTCGAGCAGTCGCGGTCGCCGCCTGCTATCCACACGACCTCGCCATCCGACAGGCGCACGGCCTCGCGCGTGCCGTCGCCCTCACGGTTGTCTTGGCTGTAGCCATGCGCCGCATGGTTGATGAGGTGCTCCATGACCTCGGCTGCTGCGTCTGCCCTACTGAGCATGGATGCCCTCCTTCGACCTGAGCAGCATCTTGTACCAGTCGGCCTCGCTAATCTCGGGATGCATCTCGGCGTAAATCTCGAGCAGCGACCAGACCTCCATGAGCGCGAGGCTCACGCCGACCGCGATAAAGATGGGCTGGTACCCGAGGTCAATGCCCGAGAGCAGCATCGCGTCGATGATGTCGGCCACGCACATCAGGCCCAGGTTGCTCAACTTGCGGATGAGCCCCTCGCGGAATACGTGGCTGCTGAAGTCATGTTGCACGAACATGGCGTTTGCGCTGCCCATGAGGACGTCGAGTAACGAGAGAAAGAGCAGCGCCACGATGAGGGTCTGCGCTGACGTCGAGCGCAGTGGCTCGATGAATGGCTCCATGATGTTCAAGGTCATCTCCCTAGATTGCGATCACGATGCACGCGCCCGCCATGAGCGCGATGGTGGCAACGGCCAGCACCACGAACGTCAGCGGCAGGCCCTGAGGCTCGTCCGCTGGTGACGGGTACGGCATCGCTACTCACCGTCCCCGTGGTCGAAGCGCCCGGACTGGACGAACGTCCCGTCGCTACGCAGGTAGACCGCCGCATGGCACGGCAGCGCGGACGTTGCCGCTGCGCTCATGATTGCGTGGAACTTGGCCCACGCCTCGTCCTCGGTGTCGAACGAGTACACGAGGTTGCCGACTGTGCCGTCCTCGTTGGTCTGCAACTCGATTACGATGTGCTTTGGCTTAATCATGCTTGCTCCTTAATCGACAGCATCGGCTCCAACGACCTCGATGGTGACCCAGTTGAGCTTGTAGGCTTGGTTGGACTGGACCGCGTTTGCCGGGGCGTACTTGCCGATGTTCAGGCGGTTGCCAGCGGCGAGGTGCAGGATGACGGGTGGCATGCTCACCGACTTGGTCGTGTTCACGTTCGTGTAGTAGTCGCTGTTCAAGTACTCGGTGCCGCCCGTCAGGTTGTTGCCGCTCCGGGTGGCGTTGACGAACACGCCTACCGAGCGCTTGCCCGCGACCCCGTCAACCCACGTGATGCACGCCGAAACGCGCACGGTGCATCCCACGAGTGCCGTGAACTCGCCAACGCCCTTGTTGGCAACGTTGATGTAGTCGGTGAAAAAGCCCGACTCGGTGACCACGACGCCGAAGCCCGCTGGCTGCCATGCGTTGGCGATTCCAGTCCACGTGCCGACTCCCGCCGTGTAGGTGGCGCATGGATGGAGCAGGGCGCAGCGCACCTGCTGCATGACAATGCCGGTGTAGCCGTTGACCGGAAGTAGCAGCGCGTTCGCGTTTAGCAAGATATGCGAATCGCCGCTGCTGTATGCGCTGCCCGTCGTTGCCACGACTTCGAGCGATGCGTCCCCCTGCGGGTAGTCGGTGTCGTTGTTCTCGTTGTAGGCTGAGTGCGCCACGAGCGCCGCCGTGACCTCCGACCACTGCTCGTCAACGTCGGTGATGCCGTAGCTCATCCACTGCTTTAGCTGCACGGATGCGGTTCCGTTGGAGTTGGTGTCAACCACGCGCCCGTCATCATCGAGGGACGTGGCGATGCTCGTCTCGTTTCGCATGTCGTAGTACGCGCCGTAGTCACCGCTTGCGGCCTGCTCGTCAATGGAAGTGAATGCGTCCATGTGGCTGGTGTGCGTGTTCGTCTGGTCAAAGAACTGGACGGATGCAGCGCCAACTTCCTCGCTATCGCCTATTGGCACGTCCCCGCCGATTCGCACGTGGTCGCTGGCGAACTCGGCGAGGGTGTTGCCAGCCGCGTCGAACAGCGAGATGCCGCTTGCCGCGTAGCGTGCCAGCGTCCCCAGAATCGACGGCACGCCACCGCTCCACGCCGTTCGCACCACGTCGAACGAGCCAGCCGCGTTGACCAGCGCCGCGATGGCGTTGCCCACGTAGCCCGCAAGCACGCCGCCCGAGAACTGCCTGATGAGCGTCTGCCGCTCGGTGACCTCGGCATCGAGGGCTTGCTGCCCGGCGATGCCGCCGACCGTCCACCACGTCGCTTCAATCGTCGGCACGAGCGCCGCGTCGAGCCAGAGCGTGTCGGCTGGTGTCGGGAGGTCGATGGTACCGAGGTCGATGGTCTGTGGCGTGGCGAGCGGGTAGAGGACGGTGGTCGGGTTGGCGTCAATCCACGCTTTCGCGCCCTCTACAGTCGTGACAGTCGATGGGAACGAGAAGTTGACGGTATTCTGTCCATATGCGAACTTGCCCTCGGTGTTGACAATCTGCGCAATGGGAACCAACTCGAACCTGTCGCAAAGTCCAGACGAAGCGTTGTTTACGCCGGACAGACTCACGTAGAAGACGTTGGTACCTCTCGCCGCGTTGTTCGTCCACGTCTGTGAACTACTCAGCGAAAGCTCCCCAACCCGCTGAGTCATGGTCACGCGCCCCAGCGAGTCCACGGCCATCTCGTCGTACGTGCCGTCTGGCAGCGAGCGCAGGGCGTGGCCCTGTAGGTCTATGTCGGTGCGGGAGTTGACGTAGGGCGTGTAGGCGGTGGCGGTGGTGCCGCGCTCGATTTGAAACGCGATGGTCCGGTCATACGTCCCAATCTGCGTGACATTTATGCCAACGAACACTCTCGTTGTGGCATCGAGGGTGACGTTGACGGATGGCCTGTCATATGGAAGCTGTGCGAGAATGACGTTGTTCTCGTCGTGCAGGAACGCAGTATAGTTACCCGTGCCGCTGGTCTCTTGGCTCAACGTATAGGTCCCGGCTTGGAGCGTGGTCAAGTTTTTGTATATCGCGTCGAGACGCCCGCCAGTTGTTGCAGATGTTCCAGTTAGCCTATAGACGCCATTCGTCCGAGTGGTGGTTATGTGGTTGGCAGCGTTGGTTGACGTGGCGTCAGCGCCACTGTCCAGCAGGTTCCTGCTCTGCGCCACGAGCGTCACGCAGCCGTATGGCTGGTACGGGTGGGCGGTGGTGCCGCGCTCTAGCCATACCTTGTACGTCGCGCCCGTGTAGACCGAGCCGTCCGTCCATAGGGCGAAGCGCAGAATCGCCACGGTCTTGGGTTCCGACACCGTTACGGTCGCAGATGCGAGCGCACCGGACACGTTGGGGGACACGCTCGTGATGGCGGTCGATGATGCGTCGAGCAGGTAGATGGTCGGCGCGTTCGTGGCGGTGCCCGACACGAGCTGCGCGTTGAACCGATATGTCCCCGCAGGGAGCAGCAGGCTCAATCCGCTCTTGACGATGGCGTAGCCGCTGCCGTTCTTGGTGCCGTTGAGCACCACCGAGCCGTCTGCGCCGTTGGTGTAGGTCACGCCCGCGCTCGTCACGGGAGCGGAGAGCCAGGCATCCAGCAGGTTCCTCCCCTCCACGCTCGCTATCGGCACGGGTGCGTCAGGCGTGGGCGTGCCGTCCTGCACGGACTGGCCCTCGACAATGAGCGAGCGGATGGTGGCCGCGCCCGTGGTGTCGATGGTGGTGCCGGTGCCAGACCGCTCTAGGTATGCCCCGTCAGCCGTGCTCTGGGCCGTCGTGATGCGCGTGTCCAGCCCTGCTGCCGTCTGCTGGACCTCGGTCTTGGTGGCGTAGGTCGTGGCTGCGTCGCTCTTCGTCTCGTATGTCGCGGCCACGCTCGACTCGATGCTCGACGCGCTCTGCTGGATGGCGCTGTTCATCGAGGCGGTGGTGGCGTAGTCCCCCTTGGGCTGGTAGTCCTCCGCGACCTCGGACCTGATGCCGTCAAGCCCCACCGTGAGCGCGGACTTGGTTGCGTAGGTGGCAGCGGCGTCGCTTTGCGTCTCGTAGGTCTGCGAGGCAGCGAGTTCGATGGCGTCCTTGGTCTGCGAGACGAGCGTCTTGGTGGCGTATGTGGTCGAGAGCTGCTGGTTGTTGGTGTAGTTGGTGGTCAGCTCGGTGCTTATGGCATCGTCTAGGTCCTGCACCTTCTTGTCGGTCTGCGCCTTGGTGTAGGTGTCGGCCCTGTAGTCGGCCACGTCCTGCCTGACCTGCTCGACCTCCGCTGCGGCCTCCTGCGCGATAGACTCGACCGATGCCGCGAGGTCGTGGGCGTCCTGCACGGCTGCGGCCATGCGGTCACCGCTGCCCGCGCTCACGCACTCGACGGGCGAGCCGTTCACGATCGTCACGAGGACCTCGTCCCCGTCCTCGATTGCGTTGGAGGTCGGCACCTCCACCTCGGCGGTCGCGCCCTCAGCGTCCGCGTCGAGCACGACCGTGGCCACGCCATCGCCCGAGTCGGCGGTCGCGCGCCCGCGCACGACCTGCGCCGAGGTTGCCAGCTGCCGCTCCACCTGCTCGGGCGTGCCGAACAGGCGGCGCGCGAGGTCAAAGTCGCTCGTCAACGCCATCCCCCCTTAAGCTCCAGCTCCCACGTCCACGCGTCGAGGTCAAGCTTGCCCGCGGACACCATCCAGCGGCGCGACTCGCCGCCTGCGCGCAGCCGCTCGACCATGCCCTCCCGCACCGGGCGGTACATCAGCGAGTGCTTGATGGTCTCGACCTCGGACAGCCCGTTCGCCAGGTACCGCTGCGCAAGCGCCTGCGCCGCCGACTGCGTGAACGGCGAGAGGTCGGTCACGTCGCGGTAGTCGTCGACGTTGTAACCGCGCACCGAGTGCGACGAGGGCGCGCCGTCCGGCACGCTCGCCGCGGCTGTGATGGTCCTGCCGTCCTTCTCTGCACGCACGATGGCGCGCGCGGGCGTGGTGAGCCCGAGCGTGTCGCCGCCCACGTCCCCGATGACCATGCCGCGCGGGTCGCCCACGTCTGCGTCCCAGTCGGCCACGCGGGCCAAGGGCTCCACGTAGCGCGAGACGGTGACGGTGCCCATCTCGTCGACGGACAGGCGGTCACCCGCCTTGTTCACCACGTCGAACAGGATGGACAGCCACGAGCGGCTCGGCTCGTATACGGTCACGCCGCCGTACAGGTAGTCGAGCGCGTCGCCCGACACCTCCAGCGGCCTCGAGCACGTGCGGCAGACGCGCCGCACCACGTCGAGGGCGTGCGCGCCCTTTACCACCGACAGGCCCGTGATGGCCACGTCGGTCTCCAGCCCGTGCAGGGCGCTCGCCAGCGTGAACGTGGTCACGCGCGCCGCGCCCATGCCCTCCCACGGGGCCGCCGTGACGTAGAAGGTGCCCAGCACCTCGCGCACGAGCGTGCCCGTGTGGTCCGAGACCGCGTGCACGAGCCTGAGGGCGCTGGTGCCGTCCCAGCCGTGCTCACCAGCGCACGTCAGCTGCGCGCCCATGCGGGTGTCCCCGTAGTAGTGCAGGTCCAGCTCGCCGCCCGTCACGCCCGAGAGCGCGCCGCGCACGGTCGCGAGGTCGAGCGGGTCGACCTGGAGCACCTCGAGCGAGTGCGTGAGGTCGCCACGTGCCCAGTCCATCTACCAGACCTCCCCCACCAGCGACAGCTCCACGCGCCGCCAGCCCCTGTTGGTCATGTCCTGCGCGCCGCCCGTGACGCATGCCTGCGACCAGAAGCCGCCCGGCGCCCTGAAGATGACGTGCCCGGCGTGGATGGCCCAGTCGGCCAACGCCGACACCCCGGCCATGTCATCGCCCCACGCAGCGCCCTCGATGGTCCACGAGACGTCGTTCGTGGACGCTGCCACGACCACCGACCTCTCGCGCCCCATGACCTCGGACGAGTGCGTGGCGCGCGACCACGACGGCCTGAACTCGGCGGGGCCGCCCGGCGCCGCGTAGATGCCGAGGTCGCGGTCCATGCCCGGCGCGGTCACGTGGTAGCCCGAGTCCTCGACGGCGGGGAACGTGGCGATGGTGGAGGACCACCCGCCGGACCCCTCGACGCTCGCCCAGACGCGCCACGGGACGTTGAGCGGCGGCGCCACGACCCAGGGGCTCGCGCCCTCGAGCGCGACGTAGCGGGTGCCGTGGCCCTCGTCGATGACGAGCCACGCGCTCGCCGCTGCATCCGATGCCGTGACGGTCGCGAGCGTGCCGCTGGCGGTCGCCGAGAGCGTCAGGCCGCCCGCGTGCCCGCCCTCGTAGGAGACGGCGCAGGATGCCGAGTGGGCGGCGCTCAGGCCGTCCTCGGTGACGAGCGACAGCGCCACGTCCAGCACGTCGCCCTCGGCGGGCATCTCCGAAATGGCCGACATGGGCACGGTGAGGTGCCCGGTGCCGGGGCCCGTGCCCGACCACGAGCCCCATGCGGGGCAGGTGACGGTGACGGCGTTGCCGTCCCTCGTGCAGTCGCTCTCCCACGCCACGACCAGCCCGTCGGGCGCAATCGTGACGGACAGCGCCGAGACGGTGACGGGCCGCGCGCTCGTTATCTGCCACGTAAGCGCGCCGCCGTGCGCGGGCGAGCCGGACGCTCCCCATGCGGACCTCCACGCCCTCGCGCCGAACTCCACGTCGGTGCGGTCGTAGTCCGATGTGTTGTCGACCGCCACGCCGTCGGGCGACCACATCGCGCCGCCGACCTCGGTGGGCTGGCAGTTCTCCGCGCCCGGCGCGCCGAAGCCGTCCCATGCGGTCGAGCCGTCGGCGATGCTTGCCCAGTCCGACCACTCGCCCAGCCAGTCGGCGCCCTCCGCGCGCGTGCGCGTGCGGTAGCGCACCTGGTACAGCGTCTCGGGGCACGTCCACGACGGCAGCAGCGTCGCGGCGCCAACGGCGCAGGTGTCGCCTAAAGGCGCGCCCGCCGTGGTGCCGCAGTTGCCGCGCGCGGGCGTCGGCAGCCCGGCGTAGAGCGTCCTGTCCCCGCCCGTGGCCTGCCACTCGGTGGGCACCAGCACGAAGCGCTGGTTGGCGCCGCCGTTGCTGGCCCAAATCTCCACGTTGGTGTTCAGCTCGGTCTTGCCGCCAGTCACGTCGAGCATGTAGGTGGTGCCGCCGAGCGCGCCGAACCCGACCTTTGGGTATGCCGTGCCGTTCACGTCCTGCGTGCCGTCCTCGACGATGACCCAGCGCTGGTTCGTGCCCGAGTTGCGCGTGTACATGAAGACGTTGGTGCCGTTGGCGGCCCTCGCGCCGTTCACGTCGAGCGACTTGCCCGTCTCGGCGTCGAGGATGGTGGTGATGCCGCCCGTGGTCGAGATGGACCACTTCTGGGCGTTGCCGCCGTTGCGCGACCAGATGGCCACGTTGGCCTTGTTCGCGGTCGAGTTGCCGTGCACGTCGAGCGCCATCCCGGTGTCGAGCGAGCACAGCACCTCGTAGGTGCCGTCTGCGATTGCCACTAAATCGCCCCCAGCCTTGCGAGTTCGGTGAGGTAGCCCCTCGTTGCGTTGCGGATGCCGGCGTCGTCGTTGATGGCGATGCCGTTGAGCGAGACGTTGTAGGTGGTGCCGCCCTTGGTGCCCGTGGCGGCCACGCCGAACGTGGTGCCGGCGTTGCGACCGTCGAGCCCGAGGGCACCTGCCACCGACGCGCTCGCGTCACGCATGGCGCCCACGGCGCCCTTGGAGCCGTCATCGATGCCGTTGGCGAGGCCCGCCATCATGTACTCGCCCATCTCGGCCATGAGCGTCGAGGGCGAGTGGATGCCGAAGAACGACTTGAGCGCGCCCACGGCGTTGGAGCAGACGCTCTTGATGGTGTTCGTGACCCAGCTGGTCGCGTTGCGGATGCCGTTCACGAGTCCCTGGATGATGTTGCGGCCCGCGCTCGTGAGCCACGACGCCGCGCCCGAGAGCGCGCCCGTGACCTTGCCCTTCAGGCTCGTGAAGGCCGTGCGGACGTTGTTGACGCCGTTCGTCACGGCCTGCCGCATGGCCGCCATGGCCGCCGGGATGGCCGTGCGGATGAAGTTCGCCACGTTCGAGATGGTGTTCTTGACGGCCGTGAACGCGCTGTAGATGGTCGACTTGATGGCGCCGAACACCTCCACCACCTTCTTGCGCGCGCCCTCGTTGGTCGCGAGGAACGCGACGATCGCGCCAATGACGGCGGCGATGATGGTGATGGGGCCGCCCAGCACGGTCGTGATGACGGCGATGAGCCCGGGCACCGAGCCAATCATGGCGAGCGCCGGGCCGACCACGCCCGTCAGGAACGCGACCGCGCCCGAGATGGCGCCGATGACGGCCGTGATGCCGCTCACAGCGGCGATGCCCGCTGCGATGCCCGCGATGATGGGCACGGCGGGCGCGATGAACTCGACGAAGTCGCCGAATGCGTCGGCGATGCCCTCGATGGCGGGCTGCGCGTCCGCGAATGCGTCGGCCATGCCGTTGATGAAGTCGGTGATGCGCCCGTCCTCATTCAGGCTGTCGTAGATGCCCATCATGACGTTGGTGACCGCCGCGTCCAGCTGCCCCATCGCGCCCTCGAAGGTGCTGGCGTTGGTGGCGGCCTCCTTGGCCACGTCGGTCATGCCGAGGTTGGTCAGCGCGGCGTTGAACTCGTCGGCGCTGATTTCGCCTGCGGCCATGGCGTCCCTGAAGGTGCCCATGGACTCGTCCCACGCGCCCATCTCGCGCAGCTCGTTCTGGATTGCGCCGGACGCGCCGGGCAGGGCGTTGACTATCTGGTTCCAGTCCTGCGACATCAGCTTGCCAGCGCCGTTCACCTGCGTGATTGCGTTGGCGAAGTAGCCGAACGTCTCGGAGTTGCCGCCTGCCGCGGCGTTCAGGTTGCCAGCGGCCTGCACCAGCTGGTCGTAGTCTGCCACGCCGTTCGCCGCCAGCTTTGCGGTGGTGTTCAGGACCTCGCCGAGGTCGTAGACGGTCTGGTCGGCGTAGTCGCGCATGGACTGCATGACAGCGGTAATCTGGCCGTCGTCGATTCCGGCGAACTGCATGGTGCTGAAGAACTTGGCCAGCGCATCAGACTGCTCGATGCCGTCGGCGAAGCGCTCCTTGAACTCGCTGGCGGCGCTCATGGCAAGCTCGCCGATGATGTTGCCCAGCGCGACCTTGGCGGCGCTGAACCCGCTGGCGAAGGAGTCCCCGGCGCTCGTGCCGGCGGTGCCCATGGCCCCGCTGGCGGCGCGCGAGACGCCGTCGGCGAGCGCGTGCCCGGCGCTGGTGCCCGCCCCGCCCATGGCGCGCTCGACCTCGGCTGCCACCGACTTGGCGTCGAGCCTGGGGTAGATGGTCAGGTAGGCAGACGCTATCTCTCCCGCCATCACTCACCTCCCTGTGGTGCGTGCCCGCCCAGCACGGAGTCGACCCACGCCCTGTTGGCGATGGCGTTGGTCGCGTGCACGGTGTCCTGCTCGCGCTGCGCGGGCGTCTCTATCGGCTTGGGGTAGTTGCGGCGCTTGGTCGCGTCCTCGGTGCGCTGCCACGCGATGACGCGCAGCGTGTGCTCCATCGATGCCAGCAGGTACTCGGACGTGCCCCACTCCGCGGCCGTGCCACGCCACACGCGCGCCCCGGCGGGCAGCTGTGCGGCGCAGCAGGCGGCATGGACGTGGGTGTAGTCCACGCCCATGCCGTCTAGGTCGAGTCCGTAGTACTGCTGCAAGTCGGCGCGAAGCTCGCACGGCCTCTCGCGGACGAGGCGGGCGAGCAGCGCTAGTTTTTTGCGTCCTCGCCCGCGGCCCTGATGGCGGCCGCCAGCAGCTCGCCCATCTTGGCGAACTTGCCGCCGATGGCCTTGGCGTACTCGCGGTCGCGGCCGCAGAACACGGCGCGGAAGCAGTGGACGAGGGCCTTGGGGTCCTCGTCGGCGGTCAGGACGTCGCAGACGAAGCCGTAGTCCGTGAGGACGTCGGCATCGGCCTCGAACGTCTGGCCCTCGAACTCGAAGGTGATGGTCATTTAGGCCGCCTCGATGTAGTCGTACACGCTGACGCCGGTTGCGTCGACGTTGCAGGTGATAGTGATCTCGCGGCCCGAGATCTCGCCAGCGCCGAGCGACATGTCGCCGACCTCGGTGACCTGCCCGGCGGGAATGACCTGACGCCAGCGGCGGCCGTCGCGCAGCACGAGCTCGAGCACGTAGATGCGGTTTGGCACGTCGTGGGTGCCGTGCTTGGCGGTAATCAAGTCGTTGGCCACGGTCACCATGTCCTGACCGTAGATTTCCTTGAGCGCGGCCTCCTTGACCTCGATGAGCTTGGCCGTGATGGTCTCGGTGCGGCTCGAGGTCGAGGTGAAGACGGGGTCGCCGTTCATGTCGGCCATGGTCTCGGTGTCTGTCTCGATGGACTCGGAAACGCCATCCTCGCTGATGAAGCCCAGGTTGACGAAGTCCGTGCCCAGCGCGGTGGTGATGTCGGTGGGCACCGTCGCGGTGGACGGCGCGCTGAAGAAGTAGCCGCCCGAGACGCCCTTGGTGGTGGAGACGTTCGCGACGGTGTTGGTGCCAGTTGCCATTGGCCCCTCCAGTCTTGTCTTGTTGTCTTAGATGCCGTAGAGCGCCTGCGCCATGGCCCTCTGGAGACGCGCCAGCAGCCCCCTGTTGACCTTCCCGGTGCGGCGGTCGACGGCGGATGCGCCGACCCAGCCGTGCGCCGAGACGGGGCCGTCGAGGTCGACCCCGTGGCCGACCCTGAGTCCGCTGGCCGCCTCGGCGCGCATGGCCGCGCGGCTGGCCGAGTAGCCGAGCTGCGCGACCACGCCGGGTGACTTCATGACGCTGCAGAACCCGCTGCGGTTGAGCTTGATGCGCGTGGACGCCATGGTCACTCGCCCACGTAGTCAGGCATGGCCACGCCGACCTGCGCCGAGCAGCCCAGCATCGCCAGCTCGTCCTTGCGGATGTAGAGCGTGCCCACGGGGTTGCCCCACGTCCAGGTGTTGCTGTACGTGCTGATGCTCTGGAGCGTCTGCGGTGACTGCCCGAACTCCTCGGCGGTTGGGCTCGACAGCGCGCGCTCGACCATCTGGCAGACCACGATGCGGGCCGCGTCAGGGTCGGGCTCGAAGCCGTGGCACGCGCTCGTGACCTTCATGCTGGCGCGCTCTATGAGCTTGTCGGCCATGTCCTCGTCGAGGACGGTGCAGGCGAGGTCGCCCACGGCGGCGTATCTGGTCACTGCCATGGGCTACGCCCCCTTCTTGGCCGTCCTCTTGCGCGGCGCCCTCTTGGGAGCCTGCTGCTCGGTGGCGGTCGCCACCAGCCCATAGCCGAGCAGCACGGCGGCCCGGGCGTCGTCGCACTCGAAGCGCGCGCCCATGGGGCGCAGGCACTTGTCCTGCGCGTCCATGAACGGCTGGGTAACGATGACGGTGGCCACTAGGCGCTGATGGTGGCGACGATGATGTGGGACAGGAACTCGGGCACGACCTTGGCGCCGCCGAGCACGACGATCTGCATGGCGGCGTTCTCGTCCTTGGGGGCGTGCTTGACGGCAACGATGCCGGACTCGTCGGTGACGAAGCCAGCGCCGATGCCCTGGACGTCGGCGGACGCGATGACCAGGTTCTCCTGCGCGGTGGCGTAGACCTTGTCGGCGGCCAGGCCGGGCAGGACGATGAGGGTGCCCATGCCGAGGAAGTTGGTGATGTAGGACAGGCCGAACGCGGTCTGCATGGTGATGTTGGCGGTGCCGAGGTAGCCGGCGGCCGTGGTCGGCGAGCAGAAGAAGACGGGCGTGGTGGCGTAGCCGTCGCGGGCGGTGTTGAGGCCAGCCCAGCCGTTGGCGCAGGCGGCCTGGAACGTGGTGCCCGTGGCGGTGCCGGTGCCGGTGGCAAGGGCGGTCGCGAAGATGCCCTTGAGGTCGCCCTGAATCTTGGCGCGCAGGACGGCGTCCTCGTGAGCGACGGCGGGCAGGCCGGCGCTCTGGATGGTCTCGAAGCCGACGAGCGCGCGGTACTTCTTGTAGGTGAGCGGGGTCAGCGAGGTGGTGCGGGTGAAGGTGGACGCCGTGATCTCTGCGGCCTCGTTGACGTTGCCGTCCTGAAGCGTCGCGGAGACGGCGCGGGTCTGGAGGGCGGTGCCGACGGGCAGGACCTGCCAGTTGGAGGCGTTGAGGACCTGCTTGAGGTTGGTGTAGTCGGTGGCGTAGCTGGCGGCGAAGTCGATGGAGGCTGCGCCGGCAATCTCGTTAAAGCTGAGGGAGGTGGTGGTGGCCATGTTGGCTCCTTACATGTCGAAGATGTCCTTGTTGGCGGCGATTGCCCTCAGTCGCTCGGCGGGGTCGCGGATGGCCATGATGTCGGCCTTGCTCGCCGCCTGCGGCTT
>OCTX012187885.1_pt1 | contig 22419 bp, 17 predicted proteins | sample 1539691 | NCBI WGS metagenome assembly OCTX01 (sample SAMN02144231, study PRJEB22623) | gut metagenome | biome: sheep rumen | host: Ovis aries | place: New Zealand
CGAGCACTTTATGGTACGCGGCGTGAATCATTTCGTTCCCCATGCGTTTACAGGCAAAGCGTTCCCGGATCCGGACTGCCCGCCTCATTTCTACGCCCAGGGAAACAACCCCCAGTACAGACATTTCGGCAGCATCGTCCGGTATATGAACAGGGTCTGTACCCTGATCTCCGGAGGACACCGGGATTCCCGTGTCGCAGTCCTGTATAACGCGGAGTTTGAGTGGATGGGCGGCGGAATGCAGGTCCAGAAACCGCTGAGGAAACTGTATGAGGCACAGATCCAGGCGGATACCATCCCGATGGACGTCTTTACGGAAACGGAACGCTATCAGACCGAGTTTCTGGAAGATATACTGAAAGTCAACGGTCAGGAATACAAGGTTCTGGTGGTGCCGTATACCCAGTTCCTTCGCAGAGACATGGCGGACGTTTTTGCAAAGGTCCGAATTCCGATCCTTTTCACAGACGTGAAACCCTCTGTTCTGGGCGGTGTACGCGTTGTGAACGGGCGTGCCGTTCCTCTTGCTGCTCTTGCATTCGAGGTGCGCAAGCTGATCGATGACCTGCCAAGGATCGAACCTGCTTCGAAGTATGTCCGGATACTGGAATACTCAAAAGAAAATAAGCTTTACTATCTCTTCAACGAAGACAGCAAAGCCTATCACGGAACGCTCGGACTGGATCCGGATGCAGATTATTATGAGTATGACGCGTGGAACAATAAGATCTACCGTTTTGAGGGAAACAGCATTACACTGGAGCCCAACAAAGGAATGATTATTCTGAAAGATACTCCGGATGAGGAACTGCTGTCCGGACGGATCGAACTGAAGGGAGAAAAACGCACCCTCAGCAATTTCAGAAGGAGCGTCTGCACGGCTCTGAATTATCCGGATTTCGGCGCAGTGGAATCTGCGGTTCTTCCGGACAACTACGGAATGACCGACAAGACCTTCTCCGGATTCATCCGCTATGAAAAGGCGCTCGAAGTCGGCGGCCCGGTAAAAGCGGTTCTGGAGATCACGGACGCATATGAAGGAGTCGAGGTCTTTGTAAACGGGGAATCCCTGGGGCTCCAGGTCGTGCCTTCATTCGTTTACGATCTCACAGATCATCTTGTTCCCGGGAAGAATACGCTGACTATCGAAGTGGCGACTACTCTGGAGCGGCAGATGAGCAAAGATAAGACATCGTTTTTCCGCGACCTCGCTTTGGGCATGCGCAAGAAAGAGATGGCGCCGACCGGCATCACCGGGGAAGTCCATCTGTATCTGGAGCGGATTTCCTGAAATAGTTCTTCCGGTTTTTTAACGGCGTCGTGGATGACGCAGCTTTCGGCGGATTCAACATCATCATGACCATGGCGGTCATGGGAGCGATGTTCATCTCCATCTTCCTTACCCGCCCCGCCATTAAATGGTTGGGTTCCGTGAAACTGATGATCGTCACTTCGTATCTGAAAGCCGTCCTTGGCGTCCTGCTGGTCGTCCTGCACTTCGCAGGCATTCTGCAGAAGAGCGTTTATCTGTTCGTCGGTATTTTTGCGCTGATGTATTTCTTCCAGGGCTTCTCCACGATCCCCATGGGCGTTGTGAAGACGGAATCCATCGACTACAACGAATGGACAACAGGGAAGAAGAACGGAGCGCTGGTCACGGCGGGCTACAAGTTCCTTGAGAAGGCACAGGCGGCTATCACGTCTACCGCGACCCTGGGCATGCTCACTGCATTCCATTACGGTGTCGACGCCACAACGGGGAACCTTACCGAAGACGCGCTGGCCAATTTCTCAACGATGTCCAACGGACTGATCATCATTCTCGCGCTGGTTCCCGCGGTCATGTCTGTTCTGACGGCACTCATCATGAGACATTATCCGATTCAGGGCGAGGTACGCGAGAAGATGTACGCGGAACTGACCGAAAAGAGAAAAACGGAAGAATTATCCTGATATGCGTAACATTATCAATATCAATAAGGGGTGGCTGTTTTCCAAGGAAGACAGCTTCCTTCATAAAGAACAGGTCGATCTGCCGCACTGCTACAACAGTCTGGACGGGATCGACGGAGACAACTCTTATTACCGGGGGAAAGCGTATTATCTGAAGACCTTCCGGAATCCGCTGGAAGGACAGGGCGAAGAACTCTGGGCAGAATTCGAAGGCGCTTCCATGGTGTGCGACGTCTACCTGAATGACGTGCATCTCTGCAATCATAAGGGCGGATATTCTTTGTTCCGCACAGAACTAACGCCGTATCTAAAGGATGAGAACCGGCTGCTTGTCGTTACAGACAACAGTTACAGCGAGGAATACTATCCTCAGAAGGCAGACTTCACGTTTTACGGTGGGATCTACCGCGATGTGAATCTCATAACAGTCAGCAGAACACATTTTTCTCTGGATCATCACGGCTCTTCCGGAATCAAGGTCACGCCTGATCTGAACGGGGACCATTCCGTAGCAACAGTACTGGTGGAGACCTGGACCAACGGAAAGACGGTCGAGATCACGGTCGGCGCTCAGACGCAAACGGCGGAAGTCAAAGACGGGAAGGCCAGCGCCGAGTTCCGGATCGGGAATCCTCATCTCTGGGACGGCCTGAGAGATCCTTTCCTGTATGAAGCTTACGCATCCGTGGACGGTCTCGATGAAGTCCGTACCCGTTTCGGAATCCGTTCGTTCCGGATCGATCCGGAGCAGGGATTCATTCTGAACGGCAGGAAATACCGGCTCATCGGAGTAAGCAAACACCAGGACCGATTTGAGCAAGGCTACGCAGTCTCGGACGCGGACCTGGAAGAGGATATGGCGCTCATCCGGGAGATGGGCGTGAATTCCCTGCGGCTTGCCCATTACCAGCACAGCCGGCACTTCTACGATTTGTGCGATGAGAACGGACTCCTGGTCTGGGCGGAGATCCCCTATATCACGGCGCATATGCCGGCGGGCAGGGATAACACGGTCTCCCAGTTGAAGGAGCTGATCGTCCAGAACTACAATCATCCCTGCATCTTCTGCTGGGGTCTGTCCAACGAGATCACGACGCACGGCGGGGTGACTAAGGACCTGATGGAGAATCACCGGATCCTGAACGACCTCGCTCACGGACTGGACAGGACCAGGCCGACTACGATGGCGCATGTGTTCCTGCTCAAAACGAAGGAAAAACTTGTGCGTCTGCCGGATGTCTGCGCTTATAACCTGTATTACGGATGGTATGTGGGCGACTTCAGCCAGAACGACAGGTTTTTCGACGGATATCATAAAAAGTATCCGAAATCCTGTATCGGACTCAGCGAGTTCGGCGCGGACGCGAACGTGCAGTATCAGACGATCCACCCCTCAAAGGGAGACTACACAGAGGCGTATCAGTGCCTCTATCATGAGCACATGCTGAAAATGTGGAGCGAACGTCCCTATCTGTGGTGTTATTATGTCTGGAACATGTTCGATTTCGGTGCGGATGGCAGGAACGAAGGAGGAAAGGCAGGGCAGAACCAGAAAGGGCTCGTAACTTTCGACCGGAAGACGAAAAAGGATACCTTTTATTTGTACAAGGCCTGGTTTTCCGAAGAACCCTTTGTCCACATCTGCGGCAAACGCTATGTGATGCGTACGGAGGACGAAACGGTCCTGAAGGTCTATTCCAACCGGAAGGAAGTCACATTGTATGTGGACGGGGTCCCGGCGGAGACGCAGACCGGGGATAAGGTGTTCGAATTCCGTTTCCCGATCACCGGAAAGCATCACATTGAAGTCCGTTCAGATGGACTTACCGATGCCTTCGATCTGGAGAAAACGGCGGAAAAGGTGCCGGATTACGAGTCCGATACCATGAAGATCCATAACTGGTTCGACACCGAGGTGAAGAAGGGCTATTTCTCGCTGAAGGACAGCGCGTTCCGGATCAAACGGAACCCGCAGGGCAGGGAGCTGCTTGACCGGTATTATTACCCGATGATCCACGGAATCGCGGGGAAATACGGCGATGTCAGCAGCGGGGTAAAGATCCCCGGAATTGCATACAGGATCGCGGAACTTGTTCCTCTGGAGAAGCTGTTCAGACTGATGGGATCCATGGCTTCGCTGGAGAACGTGGAAGGCCTGGCGAAAGGGCTTCCTGAGATCAAAAAATAACAGTATGACAGAACCTAGCAGGACGCGCCTGATTGACAGGACGTTCTCCCGGGTTCTGTTGAATTGACGGCACCGTGAAGCGCAAAGTACAATGTTAATGTCAGACTGAGATCTGTGAAAAGGAGTTGATGATTCATGAGCAGAGAATACTGCAACCCAATCGACCTGGAATACAAGTATCAGCATTATTCGGGAAACGCACACCGCGAAGCGGCGGATCCGACGATCGTCCTTTTCAAAGGGACGTATTATCTGTTTGCGTCCATGTCCGCAGGCTTTTTCTATTCGGACGATATGGTCAACTGGAAATGGCATGAAAACCGAAATCTGGATATGTACCGTTATGCTCCGGATGTGCGGCAGGTAGGGGATTATCTCTATTTCTCGGCATCCACCCGCAACACGCCGTCTACAATCTGGCGCACCAGGGATCCTCTCTCGGACGACTTTGAGAAGGTCTCTGAACCGTTCCCGTTCTGGGATCCGGACCTGTTCTGCGACGATGACGGAAGAGTCTATTTCTACTGGGGATGCGGTAATGTGGAGCCGATCTGGGGCATTGAACTGAATCCGAAGACGATGCTGCCCATCGGAGAGAAAGTGGCGTGCTTTGATCAGAACAAAGACGTACACGGATGGGAGCGTTTCAATTTCCCCGGAAAGGAAAAATCTGCCAGAAAAGGTTTTGTTGCGCTGGTGATGGCTTTCCTGAACAGGAAGGGGCGGCCGTACATGGAAGGCGCATTCATGAACAAATGGAACGGGAAGTACTACCTGCAGTATGCGGCTCCCGGCACGGAGTTTCCAGTGTACGGAGACGGCTGCTATGTTTCGGATAAACCGCTTGGTCCGTTCACTTTCATGCCCAACACGCCATTCTCTCTGAAACCATCCGGATTCATCACCGGCGCAGGACACGGTTCCACCATCGAAGATCGGGACGGGAATATCATACATGTATCCACGATGCGGATCTCCCGCAACCAGAACTTTGAACGGCGGATCGGAATCTTTCCGGCAGGACTGGACGAGGATGGATTGCTGTACTGCAACCAGAACTTCGCAGATTATCCGGTCGTGCTGCCGGAAGGAAAGTTCGACGCCAGAGATCTGAAGCCGCAGTATTTTCTCCTGTCCTACAGGAAGAAAGCGGAAGCGTCTTCCAGCATGGACGGCCACGGACCAGAACTTGCGCTGAATGAGGATATCCGCACCTGGTGGGCGGCAAAAGAGACAGAGGGATGGTATTGTCTGGACCTCGGTGCGGCATACCGGCCGCATTCCGTTCAAATCAATTTTGCGGACGAGAGCGTTCCGGAACTGAACGTGGACAAGACTCAGCGTTCGGACATGTTTACGAACAACCGCTATATCGATTCTTCCGCAAAACTGCGCACGCGCTTTACTTTGGAAGGCAGCCTGGATGGCAAGGAGTGGTTTATGATCTGTGATGCTTCCGGACGGGAAGACGACCGGCCGCATCCGTACATCATCCTCGACGAAAAATTTGAAGTCCGGTACCTGAAGGTCACCGCACTGGAACTGCCATATGACAAAACGTTCGCGCTTTCCGGTTTCCGCGTATTCGGTAAAGGAAGCGGGGAATTGCCCGCTGAAGTGACGGGCGTGAAAGCAAAACGGGATCCCAACGGTCTGGACTGCAGAATCAGTTTCGATCGGGCGGAAGGCGCTTTCGGCTACAACATCCGCTACGGTATCTCTGAAGATAAACTGTACAGCAGCTACTGCATCTATGACCGGACAGACATTCTGGTCACGACGCTTAATGCCGGACAGGACTACTTCTTCAAGGTCGACAGTTTCAACGAGAACGGCGTCACGGAGGGAAAGACGGTGTACCGGATCTGAATAACGGGCAGAACACGATACGGAAAATGAGCGCTCCGCCGAAAAAACGGAGCGCTCGTTTTATGAGAGTTTAGAAGGAGTTTCTATACTGAAGAGGTGTAACACCTGTGACTTTCCGGAAAACGGTCTGAAAATAGGGCTGGCTGGAAAACGCGAGATAGGAGCTGATCTCTGAGATAGGGCGGTCCGTGAAACGGAGCAGGGACTTCGCCTCGTCGATCTTACACTTTGTGATGAATGCTCCGACCTCGTAACCAGTCTCCTTTTTGAACTTCACGTTCAGGCCGGTTCTTGATATTCCGGAAAACGCGAGTACATCGCCAACAGAGACCGGTTCGTTGACATGGAAAAGGATATAGTCTCTGCAGCTGCGGATCAGGGGGGAAAGCGGGCCCGGATACTGATAGGTCTGGACGCGCTCTGCGAAGTCCATGATCATATTGTACTGAAGGCCATAGACATCCTCCGCAGTAGTCAGTTCTTCCGCGTGCTGGGTGTAAGTATCAATGAGGTAGTATGCCTCTTCCAGTGGCATTCCTCCCGGTATGGCGGCGGATTTTCCGATCATGGCGACAAGCGCGACGAAAATATTCTTGACCTGACGCAAGTCGTCCGACGCGACCGTTCCCTCGGAAAATCCTTCTTCAGAAGCGTACTGCCGGAACAGTTTCTCCAGTTTGTCCGGCCGACCGAGCCGGATATTATCCAGCAGCATCTGTTCGAACTGATAGGTCCCGTGCACTGCCTGCAGGTCCCTGGCTTCATAGATTGCGGCGGTGTATGCCGCACCAACCAGTTTTCTGTACTTTCCGGCAGTGATCTTTCCCGTATTTTCCCGTATCCAGTTGATCCGTTTATTTGCCATGTCTGCCTCCGTGTTTAATATCATAATAAACTGTTCAAAAGTATATTACAACAACTGTCCGGCACATTAGAATTCTATGTAGGGAATAAGGTAAACGCAGTGGGACAGGAAAGAGCCTGCGAAGGAGGAATCATGGAAGGATTATTGAGTAAGGGACTGTTCGACAGAAAGGTCATGGACAGCCGGACCGATCCGGAGAAAGTCGGAAAGAAGGAAGTGTTCCTCGGCCATCTGATCGGGCCCCTGGGAACGATCTTCGTCGTGAATACGATTGCGGCGTTGGTGGAGAAATTCTTTACGCAGCAGACCGGGTTCATGTACGGAACGGAAAACGTTGAAATGATCATGAGGATGGGCAGCGCATACGAAGTCGTTATGACTGTGGCGAAGATCCTCGCAGTGCTGACCGGCTTGCTCAACGGATGGCTTCTTCAGAAGACGACGTCCCGTCAGGGCAGGCTTCGCCCTTGGAATCTGATCTTCGGTTTCGTATCCATAGCGGTAGGCTGCCTGATTTTCCTCTTTGCGGGACAGAATATCGGAGACGGGTACTGGTATTACTTTTTCTTCCTGCTTATTGTCTATCACACGGAAGGGAGCTGCTTCTTCTACCTGTACAGGGACAATATCGTTTCCCTGTCTACCAGAAACCCGGATGAGAAAGCAAGACTGCAGTATGTCAGGAAACTTTCCTGGACGCTGCTTTCCGGCATCATCATTGGCATGCTGATCAACATGGTTGTCCTTCCGCTCTGGCTGGAAAACGACATCACGGGCTATCCGAAACTGATGCTCGCGCTCTCACTCGTCGCCATTCCGCTGCTGATCATCGAGTATTATTTCACCCGTGAACGTGTCATCGAGGATGTCGAACTGGAGATGGAAAATCCCAAAGAGAGCGACATTCCGATCAAAGACCAGCTGAAAGCGCTGCTGACGAACAAGTATTATATCTGCCTGATGGTCATAGCTATCGTAATGAACGTCGTAGACAGTTTCAAGGGCGGCAACGTCCAGTATTTCTACGTCAAGTTCCTGCTTGGCGGAGACCAGAACCCCATGATGTATACGATCTTCCAGATCGTCACCGGCATTCCCGCCGGGATCGGCGCATTCATCGTCTATCCGCTGGCGAAAAAATATGGTATCCGTAACGTTACCTTCTGTGGGTATGCTCTTTGGCTTCTCGGAAGTGTGATCGGACTGCTGTTCCCGTCTTCCATGATTCCGGTCATGGTCGGCGGCTTCATCAAGAACGTCGGTATGCTTCCCAACGCTTATGTTGCGGCGACGTTGCTGTGTTATGCTTTCGACAGTGTGGAAGCCCGTTCCGGTCTGCGCCTGGAAGGGCTTATGGGTGTTTCCATCATCTCCGCATTCAGTTCGCTGGTCAGTGCACCGTTCGCAGGCGGATTTGAAGCGATGCTCCTGAAACTGGGTTTCGTGGACGTCAATGGGATCGCTCCTTCCGCAGAAGTGCTCCGTTTCATCGTCATCTCCTTCTATGTCTTCGATATCATCCTGTCTGCTGTTGCGCTGCTGATGCTGCCGCAGGTGGATGTGGAGAAACATCTGCCTGAGATCAACAGCATTCTGGCAGAACGGAAGGAAGCGGCTTTGGAGCGGTTCGAAGCGGGTGAATAAGAATGAATCCTGTTCTGCCGCTGAATGAATACGTTCCGGACGTGGAAGCGCATGTGTTCGGTGATCGTGTCTATCTGTACGGAAGTCACGACCAGGCGGATTCCGAAAGGTTCTGTGTACAGGACTATACGGTCTGGTCCGCTTCGGTTTCGGACCTGACCCGGTGGACCTGCCACGGCGTAACCTACCGGAAGGATCAGGATCCCCACAGCATCAACGGGAAGCCTGTGGATTTCTATGCCCCGGACTGCGTACAGGGACCGGACGGCAGATTCTATCTGTATTATGTGGCGATGGGACCGAACACAAAGGGGTTCGGCCCGATCTCCGTGGCGGTCTCCGACTGCCCGGAAGGTCCTTTCGATTATCTCGGCGACATCCGGTATCCGGACGGCACTGCCGTAAAAAAATATCTGAATAACGATCCCACTGTCCTGAACGACGGCGGGAGGATCTATCTCTATTACGGCTGGGGACTTGGAAGGGACTTCCGGAACCCCCTGATGCGGCCGGTCTATGATTTCGTCCTGAGCAAACTCTCCGGACGCCCGATGGCAGAGATACAGAGCACGGAGCCGTGCATCCTTTCCTGTGCGTTCGCGGAACTTGAGCAGGATATGCTCACCGTGAAAGAGGGACCGAAAGCCGTGCTGGACAGCAAGACGACCGCTTCGAGGGAGTCTGCGCTGTACCGGCACGCATTTTATGAGGCGCCGTCGATCAGACGGATCGGAGAGCTGTACTACCTCGTTTATTCCTCCGGAGAGAACAACGAACTTGCTTATGCAACGAGCCGGTATCCGGATCACGGATTTGAGTACCGCGGTGTGATCATATCCAACAGCGATCTGGGATTTGAGGGGAATAAAGAACCGAAGAATAACAGTTCGACGATCCATGGAAGCATCGAACGGATCAACGGACAGGATTATGTGTTCTATCACCGCTGCACAAATAATACGGATTATTCCCGTCAGGTGTGCGCGGAACGGATCCGGATCCGTGAGGACGGCAGCATCGATCAGGTGCGTATGACCAGCAGCGGGCTCGAAGAGGCGATCCCTGCGAAAGGGATCCTCTCACCCGGACTCTGCTGCAATCTGGTCACACCGAAAAAGATCCCCCTCGGTGTCGGGAAACAGCAGTCGCTGCCGCGGATTGCGGAGAAGGATGGAAAACAGGTCCTTGCGGATCTGACAGCGGGAACTGAAGCAGTCTACAGATATCTGGACCTGACCGGAACGAAGCGGCTCACGGTACACCATACCGGAGAAGCGAAGATCCTCGTCAACGGCGAGCTTTCGGACGGGAACGGCAGGTTCCGGATTTCCGGAGGCACACGCGAGGTGCTGACGCTGAAGATCGCGGAAGGCAGATGTACAGTCACGGAACTGGAGTTCAACTGAGGAGAAGAAACATGGCGAAGTATCGTATCTACGGTAACCGGACGGCGGATGAGACACAGCTGGAGAAAGAGAACCGGCTGCTGGCAAGGATCGTTGCGGAAGAGAGTTTCGTGCTGCTGGAGAACGACGGCGTGCTGCCGATCCGCCCCGGCAAGGTCGCCCTCTACGGCGGCGGTGCGCGCATGACTGTGAAAGGCGGAAGCGGAAGCGGCAATGTCCGGGAGCGGTTCAGTGTCAGCATCGAGGAGGGATTGACAAACGGCGGATTTGAGCTCGTCGGGAAAGAATGGCTGGAACGTTTCTCTGAGATCTATGAGAACGATAAAAGAGAATACCACAGGAAAGTGGAGGCAGCCATCAAAGACTATCCGGTCTGGAAGGTCATGGATATGTTCCGGAAGATCGATGAGTTTCATCTGGCATATCCGGTCGGAGACGGGATCCGGGAAACGGACCTTACTGACGAAACGGATACCTGCGTCTATGTGATCTCCAGACAGGCAGGCGAAGGCGCGGACCGGAAACGGAAAGAAGGAGATTATCTTCTCTCGGAACAGGAGATCGTGAATCTGACAAGGTGCAGGCAGCACTACGCGAAGCTGATCGTGATTCTGAACTGCGGATCTTCTCTGGATCTGTCCCCGCTGAGGGAACTCGGTCCGAACGCCGTCCTGTATTACGGACAGGCGGGAGAAGAAGGCGGGAATGCGCTGTGCCGTGTCCTGACCGGCACCGTAACGCCTTCCGGAAAACTGACGGACACCTGGGCGGTCTCCTATGACGACTACCCCGTCGCGGGTATCGCGCATCCCGAGCGTCTGGAAGAAAACTATGAAGAGGGGATCTATGTCGGATACCGTTGGTTCGATGCCGCGGGGATCCGTCCGCTGTATCCCTTCGGGCATGGACTGAGTTATACATCCTTTACCCATTCTGCGCGTGAGATCCATGTGAGTGGAAGCAGCGTGACAGTGCGATGCTCCGTGAGAAACACCGGGGAACGTCCCGGCAGGCAGACGCTCTTCTGCTTCGTATATCCCGCAAACCGGAAAACGGAAAGGGAAGTCAGAAGTCTCACCGCGTTCGGGAAAACCGATCTGCTGCTCCCGGGCGAGGAAGGAACAGTGGTTCTTGATTTTGATCTTCGGGATTATGCCGCGTACGATGAGCGGAACAGCAGATTTGTCCTGGAGAAGGGCCTCTATGGTGTCGCCGTCGGTACAGACGCGGAAAAAGTCAGTATGGTCTGCGCACTGAACCTCGCTGCAGACACGGTCACGGAGCAGTGCAGATCCAGCTGTTCGAAGAAAGCGCCCTTCAATGACCGGAGTTTTCTGCCAAAGGAGCAGGACCTGAGCGGGGTGCCTGTATATGACGTTACCGTGTGTACAGTCACGCATGATTATGAGTATCATCTTCCCGCGGCACCTGAAAAGGTGCGGCGCTATCTGGATACTCTTTCCGACGAAGAACTCGCGATGTTCACCATGGGCGGAGGTTATTTCGCCAAACAGTACATCAGAGTGATGGGCAGCTGCGGAAATACGACGAGTCTCCTTACAGGAAAGGGAATTCCGAACATCATCATGTCGGACGGACCTGCGGGGATCAACATCATGCCGAAGTCTGCCTATTCCAGAGGGGGATCGATCCGCTACGTCGATGAACTGCCGGAAGAATGGCAATGGGGATGGATCAGGAAGATCGTCTCAAAATGCCGGTTCCTCTTTGCGGGGAAGAACGACACCTTCTGTTACCAGTACTGTACGGCGTGGCCGAACGCTACGCTGATGGCGCAGTCCTTCGATACGGAGTTGATTGAACGGGCAGGGGAAGCCATCGGGAAAGAAATGCTCGTCATGGGCGTCACGGTCTGGCTTGCTCCTGCGCTGAATATCCACAGAGATCCTCTGTGCGGCAGAAATTTTGAGTATTATTCAGAAGATCCGGTCGTCTCCGGACTGATGGCTTCGGCAATCACCCGTGGAGTACAGAAGAACGGCGGTGTCGGCGTCTGCGTGAAACACTTTGCCTGCAACAATAGGGAAGACGACCGAACAGAAGTATCCTCCAATGTGTCCGAACGCGCGCTGCGTGAGATCTACCTGAAAGGATTCCGCATCGCATGCCGGGAGCAGCCGATGGCACTGATGACCTCATATAACCGCCTCAACGGCGTGTACACGGCTAACAGCAGGGAACTGCTTACGGATATTCTCCGGTGCGAGTGGGGCTATGATGGCCTTGTCATGTCCGACTGGGACGGCGTCGACCGCGGTTCCTATACGGAAGCGGTACGGTGCGGGAACAACATGATTATGCCGGGGCGGAAGGATATATATGAGAAGATCGTTTCCTCAATGAGGGACGGAACACTCTCCAGAGAAGAAGTGAAAGTATCCGCTCTGTATGCGCTGAAGATGATCTTCAACGCGAAGACGACAGAAGATTTCATACGGGAGAACCGCTGACAGACAGCTCGGCGGGAGGAGGTTCAAAATGGCATTTCCGGAAGACTTCCTGTGGGGAACGGCAACAGCCTCTGCGCAGATCGAAGGAGGGTGGAACGAAGGCGGAAGAACGCCATCCATCTGGGACGTTGCCCCAAAAGATAAGATCCGCAACGGTGAGAACTGCCACACTGCCTGCGACCATTATCACCGCTGGCGAGAAGATGTCGCCTTGCTGAGAGAACTCGGCGTCAGATCGTACCGTTTTTCCCTCTCCTGGTCCAGAATCATTCCCGCTGAGGGACAGGTCAATAAAGAAGGGATCCGTTTCTATCAGGATCTTGTGACAGAACTGAAAAAGAACGGGATCGAGCCTTTGGTTACAGTCTATCATTGGGATCTTCCGGTATGGGTGCAGGAGAAAGGCGGCTGGCTTTGGGAAGGGATCATTCCGCTGTTCCGGGAATACACCTTGACCGTTGTCCGCGCACTCTCGGATAAGGTCCGGTACTGGATCCCGATGAACGAACCGCAGTGTTTCATTATGAACGGACATATGACAGGAGTGCATGCGCCGTTCATGAAGAGGTATCTTGCCTTGCCCAGGCTGACGCGGATCTGCCTGATGGCATTCCATGAGTCGGCGGACGTGATCCGGAAAGAGGCGGTCTTGGATCCGAAGATCGGGATCGCAATGGCGGCAGGCGCATTCATTCCGGAAGATGAGACCGCGGAGTCGATCGGGAAGGCAAGAACAGACTCGTTTTCAAAAGGCACAGGACTGATGAGCAACCGCTGGTGGGGGGACCCTCTTCTGAAGGGTGAACCTGTGCGTGCATTCGGGATCTATCAAATTTCCCGTAAGTATATGCCGAAGATCAGGACGAAGCTCGACTTCCTCGGAATCAATGTTTATGCGCCGTTTCAGGAGAACTGGTACGGAAAGAATGACGATCTGCCTGAGGAGAAAAAGAATTCTCTTGGATGGGTCAACGACGGCAGATGTCTTTACTGGACGATCCGGTTCATGAATGAACGGTATGGCCTGCCTGTCATGGTGACGGAGAACGGCATGTGCGACAGTGACCGCGTGTCGGAGGACGGAATGATCCATGACGGAAAGCGTATCGCGTATATAAAGGATTATCTCCGCAACGTGAAGCGGGCGGCGGACGAGGGAATCCCTGTCATAGGTTATCAGTACTGGTCTTTCCTGGACAATTTTGAATGGGCGGAAGGATATGAACCGCGCTTCGGACTCGTTTATGTGGATTACAGGACCCAGAAACGGATCATGAAGGATTCAGCGCTGTTTTATAAGAGCATTATTTCATCAAACGGAGAACTTCCGGACTGAAACGAATGCGCCGGAACTCACATACAAGAGCTGACACCCGACTATGTTGCGGTGTCAGCTCTTGTGTTATACTTTCTTCAATTGAGAAAAGGAGGTATAAAAATGCTCAGACAAGATGAATTGGAGCGGTATCTGAATTATTGCATGCATTCTGAGGCGGATTTTGCTGAAATCTATGAAGAAACGGAATCAAATGAAACAATCGCATTCCTCAATGGAAAGATGGAGGACGTGAACCAGACACTGATTCAGGGCGTAGGCGTCAGACTCTACAAAGGGCTCCAGTCGGTCTACGGCTATTCCAATGAAACCGATGAAAACGCGCTCATGCCGCTGCTGGAGGAACTGGTCGACGCGGTCGGGAAAAAGGAGACAGACGCAGATGTCCGTCTGGAACGTGTCACCTATGAGAACAGACATCCGGTGAAAATCGATTTCGAGACTGTTTCTCTGGAAGAGAAAGGCCAACTGCTGAAGAGAGCGACAGACGCCGCTTTCGGCGCGGATCCCAGGATCGTAAAAGTCCGTGCGAATCTGCTGAATGTCAGACAGGAGGTTCAGATCTCAAACAGTAACGGCAGACTGATCTCAGACTCACGCGTCCGTACCAGAATGATGGTCGACGCTTTCAGTCAGGAAGGAACGAATTTCCAAAGCGGCGCAGACAGGCGCGGTGCAGGGATGGGATTGGAATACTATGAGACCGTCACACCGGAACAGCTTGGAAAGGAAGCCGCCCGTGTGGCTCTGGTCAATCTGGAAGCAAAGGACTGTCCGTCCGGTAAGATGCCTGTTGTCATCGATAACGGTTTCGGCGGGGTCATCTTCCATGAGGCGTGCGGCCATGCGCTGGAAGCGACATCCGTCGCCAAGAACCGCAGTGTCTTCTGCGGCAAACTGGGACAACAGATCGCTTCTACGTGTGTCAGCGCTGTCGATGACGGCACGATCCCGAATGCCTGGGGATCCCAGAATATCGACGATGAGGGCAATTTCCAGAAGCGAAGGCTCCTGATCGAGAACGGTATCCTCAAGACATACATGATCGATACCCTGAACGGGAGAAGAATGGGAATGGATTCCACATCCAGCTCCCGGAGGGAGTCCTATCAGTTCGAGCCTACGTCCCGGATGAGCAACACGTTCATCCTTCCGGGCGACGCAGAGTTTGAGGAACTCTTTGAAGGTGTCGAAAAAGGTCTTTATGCCAGAAAGATGGGCGGGGGAAGCGTGAATCCTCAGACAGGAGAATTCAACTTCGCCGTTCTGGAAGGATATATGATCGAGAATGGAAAGATCACGTATCCGGTCAAAGGCGCTGCCCTGATCGGGAACGGCAGAGATATTCTCTGGAATATCGATAAGGTGGGAAAAGAACTCAGGACCGGTCAGGGTATGTGCGGCTCCATGAGCGGGTCGATCCCGACTGACGTGGGCCAGCCGCCGATCCGTGTCACCTCGATCACTGTTGGAGGTACGGCAAATGAATAAGCAGAAATGGATCGAATACGCCTTGTCACAGGGATTTGAAGCATTTGAGATCTATCAGATGCTGGAGCAGGAGAAATCCGTGTCCTGGTATGAGGGACAGATGGATTCTTTCGTGACCAGCCATGTTCTCGGAACTTCGCTCAGAGGAACAGTCAATGGGAAACTGGCGAACTTCAGCGTGGAAGATCCGTCCGATTCCGGTATGGAGAAGATCGTCGCCGCGATGAAGACACAGGCAAAAGCGATTTCCTCGGATGAAACTGCCGTCATCCGGAAGCCCGAGAAAACGGAAGAAGTGAAATCTCTGAAAAACTGGGTGCGCCCTTCAAACGAACAGATCCGCGACGTCCTGGATACTCTCGAGAAGAAGATCCGGTCGTATGATCCCAGGATCGTCCAGGTAGCGGGCATCCACTGGCAGGAAGTCACGACAAAACGCGAGATCGTCAATTCCAACGGATTGTCCGTGGAGGACGGCGGTTACGCGCAGGTCCTGTTTGCAGGGGCGGCAGCAGCTGAAAACGGTACGGTCAAGAATGCCTACAAAGTCGAAGTGGTTGAAGATCTCGGCTCGTTTGATCTGGATGGATATGTGGAAAAACTATGCGGTGAGATCCTGAAAAAACTCGGAGCGTCTTCCATCCGCAGCGGGCAGTACCCGGTCATCCTGGAGAAAGACGCAATGACCAATCTGTTTACCGCATTTACGGGATTGTTCTCCGGCGATCTGATCTCCAAAGGGATTTCCCCGCTGAAAGACAGTCTGGGGAAGACCGTGTTCTCGGAAAAGATCACCGTGATCGACAATCCGAAACTGCAGGATGCGATCACTGTTTCCAATTACGATGATGAGGGTTGCCCGACACGAAGCAAGAAACTCGTTGACTCCGGCGTCTTCACGACCATCGCCTACGATTCGAAAAGCGCGCTGAAGATGGGAACGGAAAGCACCGGGAACGGTTTCCGGCGTTCCTACACGTCTCCGGTCAGCGTTTCACCGAAGAACTGCTATATTGTTCCGGGAAAGAAAGATCTGGATGAACTGTGCGCTTCGATGGGGGAGGGACTGGTCATCACGACCCTGATGGGACTCCATGCGGGCATTGATTTTGTCACGACCAACTTTTCCCTTCAGTGCGAAGGCTACTGGGTCAGGGAAGGAAGGAGAGACCGCAGCGTTTCACTGATTACCATGGCAGCGAATTTCCTTGAACTGATGAAATCTGTCGAGGAAGTGGGAAGTGATCTGGAGTGGAAGACCGGGTCAATTGCCTGCCCTAGCATCCGGTTCCGTTCCTGCGCGATCTCTGGAGAATAATCCCTATTGAGAGGAGAAATACAAATGGAACAGAATAAAAAGATTCTCAGGCTTGAGACTGATGAATTTTGGGCGGATTCCACGGTCATTGAAGCCGGGGATTATGTCTTTGTCGGATATTGCATGGGCAACGAAGGCGGAACGATTCAGGAGCAGATCGCCGGCGCGTTCGATACGCTGGAAAAACGTCTGGCGAAAGCCGGACTTGGTCTGGACTCCGTAGTGAAGATGGACTGCATGTTCCGGAATATCAAAGATCTGGATTATCTGGCGGATATCATTAAGGATAAATTCAAAGGGAAGTATCCCGTACGGAAAGCGTTTTCCACAGACTTTCTGAGGGAAACGATGTCTTTCCAGATTGACGCGATCGCATATAAAGGCTGATCAAAGCAAAAAAAGAGGCTGCGGCGTTTTAGGCGCCGCAGCCTTTGCCATTTGTTGGAGGAGCTAAGCAGAAGTCTTCTTCAGAAGCATCTCATGGTAGACCGCCATGACAGCCAGAAGGAGTGCTAGGTAGTACGGAAAGAAACCGATGCCAGCTTTGGATGAGAGCCATCCGAACAAAGGAGGCATCAGCGTTGTGCCGACGTAGGCGCTGGCCATCTGCACCCCGATGAGCGCCTGGGAACGGTCCGCACCGAAATGCTGTGGGGTCGAATGAATGACGCTGGGATAGACCGGCGCGCATCCCAATCCGACGAGGATGAGCCCTGACAGTGCAAGAGCCTCGTGATCCGGAATCAGTAGAAGCAGAATGCCTGCGCAGATGATCCCGCTTCCAAGACGGATCATCTGGGTGTCGGAGAGTCTGAAGGTCAGGAATCCGCTGATCGCTCTCCCTGTTGTGATCCCGATGAAAAACATGCTGCCGAAGCCTGCGGCGGTGACAGGATCAATCCCGCGCGCATCCACCAGCCAGCTGCTAGCCCAGAGGCTGACGGTCTGCTCCAGGGCACAGTAGCAGAAGAAACAGATCAGGACTTCCTTCGCACCGGGGATCAATACAGTCTCACGGAGTGTGAGAACGGTACCGCTTGCGGATCCTTCGCCTCCGGTTTCAGGCTGTTTCCACTTGGGAAGTGAAAGGAAAAGAATACAGGTGAGCACCAGTTGGATGATACTGATGATCCGGTATCCCATCCGCCAGGATTGCCCTGCCGTCAGCGCGGCACGCATCACGTAGGGACCGGTCATTGCGCCGACACCCCACATGCAATGCAGCCAGCTCATATGTCTGCTGGCATAGTGAAGGGCGACATAGTTGTTGAGAGCGGCGTCCACACCTCCCGCGCCAAGTCCGTAAGGAACCGCCCACAGACAAAGAAACGGAAATGAATGAGAAAGGGAATTGCCCATCAGCGCGATACAGGTCATGGCGACGCTCACTGCAGTGACTTTTCCGGCGCCGAATCTGCGCGTCAGCCTGTCGCTCAGCAGACTTGAGACGACTGTGCAGACAGCGACGATGGAAAAGATGATGCCGGACCAGGACAGCGGTACCGTGAGATCCTGATGCATGACCGGCCATGCGGATCCAAGAAGAGAATCCGGAAGTCCGAGGCTGATGAAAGAAAGATAGATGATGGCAAGCAGAAAAGACATGCAGTCTCCTTATGGTTCTGAAGTGTTTCCATTATAGTCGATTCTTCGCATATTTAGGAAGATAATACCCGAAGCCGCTGACATCTGGCAGATATCGGGAACTTCACCGCATGAATGGAGGGTGTTACAATAGGAAAAATGGAAAGGAGGAGAGCCGGAATGAACGAACTGTATATAAGCGGGTTACGGATCGACTGGACCGCTGTCCCTCTGGACAGTTATTTGCGGGAGATCCCGTCGCTTTGCGGAGTCGAGGAACTGAAGTTCAGCCGTCCGGTGACCTTTTTTGTTGGTGAGAACGGAAGCGGCAAGTCCACGCTGCTGGAGGCAATCGCAGTCGGTTACGGATTCAATCCGGAAGGCGGCAGCACCAACTACAGTTTCAGCACGTATGACTCCCATTCCCGTTTGTATGACGCAGTAACGCTTTACAAGGGTGTCAGGCGTGCAAAGTGGGGATATTTTCTGCGGGCGGAGAGTTTCTATAATGTGGCGACTGCAGAGGATGAATACAGCAGAGGTCCTTACGGCAGACCGATGCATTTCCATGAGCGGTCCCACGGTGAGAGTTTTCTTGCGCTGATACGCGACTTCAAAGGCAACGCCCTCTATTTGCTGGACGAACCGGAGGCGGCGCTTTCGCCGCAGAAACAGCTCGAACTGCTTCTGGAGATTCGCAGATTGTCCGAGAACGGTGCGCAGCTGTTCGTCGCTACTCATTCGCCGATCCTGCTTGGATATCCCGGCGCGGAGATCCTCTCTTTCGATGGAGACGGGATCCATTCCGTCGATTACCGTGATACGGAGAGTTATAGGATCACGCATGCTTTTCTTACCCGCTATGACCGGATGATCCGGGATCTCTTCCCGGAAGATGGAGAAGAATAAATATGTCGCCCAGCGGGTGACCTCAGGAGACATTCTTCGCTGTATGATAGAGCCATCAAAGAAAAGGAGACAGAAAAATGCCGAAAGTGAACAGAGAAGTCGAGAGGGAGATTGCGGTTAAAGAAATGACCGCACTGGTGGCAGACGTGATCCGTCATCTTCCGTTGGGTACGGTCTGCACGATCTCAGACATCGTGGGCGGTGAAATGGAATCCCGCGGATATGAATTCCGCCATTTGGGAATCGAGACCGGATACGCATGGACCAAAGACGGAGGGATGACCTTCTATCTGGAAGAGGACGATCAGTTCGAGATCCTGAACACTGTTCAGGAGGAACTGAAAGAAGAAAGAAAACTGGACTACTCCGCAAACGCGGGTCAATTCCTTGGATTGCCGTACAACCTGGAATTCGAGATCCTTCCTGCCGCGGAATGGTTAATTAAGCTTATCGTTTCGGATTCCCGGAACAGCAGGACCGGAACCGTTCTGGTATTGGACCGGGAGGAAGACAATGCGAGTGTAAAAGAGACCGGTTTGTATCCGGAAGGGAATACCGACAGAACGGTCACACTCGGTAAGCGGGATATGGAGCTGATCCGGGAATTGCTTGCAGACCCGCTGCTGCATGAGGAACAGGGAGAATTCATGCCGGATGAGGATATCCTCGTCAGCGACGGAGACAACCTGACGGTCTGTTTCCCGGATGGAAGAGTATTTCAGTATTACGCACTCAGGACGTATGAAGGATATCTTGAGCATGATCCGCAGTCCAAACGAATGCTGGAACTGTTCTCGCTGATCTGGAATGCGGCGCACTGCGAAGAAGAAAGGTAAGGAGATTCAGTATGGGAACAATCGAACTCAGAAATGCCGGAATAACGAATCTCGGGACCGAAGCGGTCGTCAACGCGGCAAATGAAGAGCTGTGGATGGGCGGCGGCGTATGCGGCGCAATCTTCCGCGCAGCTGGCCAGGATAAACTGACCGCAGCGTGCAATAAGATCGGTTACTGCAGAACAGGTTCCGCGGTCATCACGCCGGGTTTTGCCCTCTGCGATTGGGTCATCCATGCTGTCGGACCGCAATGGCAGGGCGGAAACAGCGGTGAACCGCAGCAGCTTTATGGTGCGTACCGCCGGTCGCTGGAGCTGGCGACGGAGAACGGCATCCGTTCCATCGGCTTTCCGCTGATCTCTGCGGGGATCTTCGGCTATCCGTTGGATAAGGCGTGGCGGAAAGCGATCCAGGCGTGCGATGATTTCCTCCGCAAGAATCCGGATACGGATCTTCAGATCGTGTTCGCAATCCCGGATCCGAAAGTGTTGGCGGAAGGAATGAGAACGCTCCGGGAAATCGCTCCGGGTCTGGAAGCATGATAAAAGAACGGCCGGAAATGATCCGACCGTTTTTTTGTTCACGGATGAAAAATGATTTCCGGCTCGACAGTGTGTTATACTACCTGAAGCAAAAACACCGAGGTGATAAAATGGTCAATCCAATGGATTTTCTGAAACTCAAAAAGATGTGGGAGGATTTCCGGGACGGACATCCCCGTATGATGCCTTTTGCCCGCGCGATTGCAGCAGGCTATATCAAGGAGGGGACCGTTTTCGATCTCACTGTCACGGACGTGGAGGGAAACGCCGTCCGCGGGAATTTCCGCCTGACGGAGAAGGATCTGGAACTGTTCCGCGATCTGGCGGAACTTGCCCAGGGAATCAGATAACGGGAGAATTACTCCTTGACTCCGGGGAAAAACGGGAATAGAATAGACACATCGATTTAAATGAATAAAGCGAAACGCGTTGAAGAGAAGAGTACGCAACGGCGGAACACCACAGAGAGTCCCGGCAGCTGAAAAGGGACGTGCAAGGCCCTGCGGAACATGGTCTCGGAGCGGCGCAGCCGATATTTAGGCTGTGACGGGTGCGCCCGTAACTGCGCCGGAGTGTGTTGGCACTTCCAGAGGTCTGTTTCCGTGAGGAACGGACGAATCAAGGTGGTATCACGGCTGTACTGTCGTCCTTGTTTGGACGGCAGTTTTTTTGTTGTGAAGGAGAATTATGGATCAGAAAGAGACAAACATCATACATATCGAAGGTCTGAGGAAAGTCTTTACCGGCATCAACGGTACCGTCACGGCTCTGGACGGAATCTCGCTGGATGTCCGGGAGGGAGAAATCTTCGGGATCATCGGATTGTCCGGCGCCGGCAAGAGCACTCTGGTACGTTGCATCAACCTGATCGAGCGGCCGACAGAGGGCACGGTGACCGTCGACGGCAAAGACCTGTCAAAAATGAGCAGGAGGGATCTGCTGAAGGAAAGGCAGAAGATCGGCATGATCTTCCAGGGATTCAACCTTCTTCAGCAGAAATCGGCTTTGGAAAACGTATGCTTCCCGCTTCTGATCGCAGGAGTTAAGAAGAAAAATGCGGAGAAGAAGGCGAAAGAACTGTTGGAAACAGTTGGGCTCGGAGACCGGCTGGACGCTTATCCTTCTCAATTGTCCGGAGGCATGCAGCAGCGCGTCGCTATTGCACGTGCACTGGCAAACAATCCGAAAGTGCTGCTTTGCGACGAAGCGACCTCCGCACTGGATCCCAAGACCACGCTTCAGATCCTGGATCTGCTGCGGGAGATCAACCGGAAACTCGGCGTCACCATCGTGGTGATTACCCACGAGATGAAAGTCATTGAGCGGATCTGCTCCCGGGTAGCGATCCTGGCAGACAGCAAGGTCGTGGAGAGCGGGGAAGTCAGCGAAGTGTTCCGGCATCCGAAGACGTCCGCGGCGAAGCAGCTGATCTTCCCGCAGGGGGAGAAAACGGAGAGTTTCAGGGGCGGAAGACGGGTGCTCCGGCTGGCATTCGACGGAACGACTACGGACCAGCCTATCGTGGCAAATATGGTTCTGGCGTGCGGAGAAGCGGTTAACATCCTGGCGGCGGACACAAAGATCATCGATGGAAAGATCTACGGACAGATGCTGCTCCAGCTTCCGGACAGCGAGTCTTCCGAGAAGAAGATGCTGGCATATCTGGATGAAGAACATGTCACTTACACGGAGGGCGAATGATGGACGCGAAACTGCTGACACTGGTCACGAACGGGCTCTGGGAGAGCCTGTACATGACGGTTCTCGGAACTCTGTTCTCTTATCTGATCGGACTGCCCTGCGGACTGATCCTGGCAATTACATCTCCCGAAGGGATCAGGCCGAATAAAGCGGTCAACAATACGCTGGGAAGCATCACGAACTTCTTGCGATCCGTTCCCTTCATTATCCTGATGGTTGCGATCATCCCGTTTACCCGGTTGGTGACCGGCACTTCTATCGGATCCCAAGCCACAGTCGTTCCGCTCGTCGTTGCCGCTGCGCCTC
>OCTX012287471.1_pt1 | contig 22411 bp, 19 predicted proteins | sample 1539691 | NCBI WGS metagenome assembly OCTX01 (sample SAMN02144231, study PRJEB22623) | gut metagenome | biome: sheep rumen | host: Ovis aries | place: New Zealand
AACTTCAGTCCTGACGGTCTGTATTCTGAGTGGTATCGCAGAAACGAGCGGACAGAAGAAATCGACAGAGTGAGGCTGCTTTGATATAATGCATGAAAGATTTTGTTTGGATTTTGTAAGATTTCTCGCCGTAGGCGATCAAGAAAGAAAAAGAATATGGAGAAGCTGAATAGATATCCTTTCGAGATCAAGGACAAGGTCTTCAAGAAGCTTATCCATCGAGGAGATTAACGACCTGTAGTTTCTATTCGATCAATTCATAGAGGTTACAAAATCATCGAGGGTGCGTCAAAATGTGGGGAATGCGCTTCGCGCAGAAATCTACCAAAATCTTAACAAAATCTATCACACTGCCTTTCAGTATTTTATTTGTTAGATTTGTTTAGATTTTGTTCGATTTCTCGCCCAAAGGGCGACCAACAGATCATTATGACACACCCTCTTTATTATTTCAATGAAACTCAATTAACTCTGCGTCTCTGCGTGCGATTCTATTACCATAGCACCTTTGGTGCTGTTTGTTTTTGTTATAGCTTCGCAATTTCATCAGGTGTAAGACCTGTACTTTGGACAATCAACTCTGTGGGAACACCTGCTGCTCTCAGACTTTTTGCAATCAGTCGTTTCTCTTCTTCACGACCTTCTTCACGTCCTTCTTCACGACCTTCAGCTCGTCCTTCCTCACGTCCTTCAGCTCGTCCTTCCTCACGTCCTTCAGCTCGTCCTTCCTCAAGTCCTTTTGCCCGTCCTTCCTCAATTCCTTCAGCAAGACCTTCAGCTCGTCCTTCCTCAAGTCCTTTTGCCCGTCCTTCAGCAAGCCCTTTTGCCCGTCCTTCAGCAAGACCCTCTGCCAAGCCTCCTTCCCGTGCATCGTCAATCTGACTCTGCAGCACTACCTTGTTCATGATCTCATGCTCGTATGCCCATCGCTCTTCGTCGGACATTTTCATGTACTGTAATTTCTCTTTGGCTTCAGCAAGTCCGGGGGCGGTCGTGTCATCGTTGATGCGCCCGTCTTTGAGGTAGGAAATCCATTCCTCCAAGGGCGTGCGTGCCACCTTGTTGAACTCGTTCACGCGGATCAGGTAGTACTCTGGAAAGATGTTCAGGGAGTTGTGAACACCGAGCGCATTCAGTTCCTTGGGGCTCATCTGCAGGAGGTCGTTGGTGTGCACGCCGACGAACTGTGTCTTGCCATGATAGAGGTAGTCGGCTCCCTCGCCGAGATTGAAGTATATGATGTTGATGGAGTAGATTCGCTTGACACGGTTGTATTTCTGTCCGAGGTAGATATGCTCTGTGATTGCCTTTGATACTCCGTAAAGGATGCGTGGCAGGAAATCCGCCTCCTCGTTGAGCTGCACCTCAACGATAATAATCTCATCTCGGTCGTTCAATGCCTTGATATCCACGCGGTTGTATTTGTCGGATGGCGACTGCTGGTTACCTTCGCTCTCCAGGATTTCCACAATCTTTGCCTTTTCACCGGTAAGCACGTTGATGAGTCCTTCGAGAACGTCGAAGTTGGCCTTGTCGCGGAGCATCCTTTTTATTGCCCAGTCGAACCTGATGTATTTGCGGCTTTCATCCATGTCGTTCCTTTCATTTACTGCGTTATTACTACCGTTGGCTGTTAACGGGGCCACCGTTTTCTTTTCGTTGTCCATAATATCGGATTTAATGATTAATGATGTTGAAAAATTCATGTGCTCAATTACGTATCGCCGTAACTTCGCCATTTCGTTGGCAAAGATAATCAAAAATGGGAGCAGAACAAAATATTTTGTTTGTTTTTTGTCTTGCCGATGATTGATTATATGATTTCGTCTAAAATCCCACGGATATACCCCGTTCAATAGGAAGCGGTGCAGGGGATGCCGGCGGCAATGACTCGGTCGCGGATGCTGTCAAGTTCCTCATGGGTAGCCTTCAGCAGATCATGGTCGGGAGTCTCGCGGTCGATGGTATAGATCATTACCTGTTGGGGGGCGATGTCCTTTACCGCTTCGAGCCATGGTGCCACATATTCCTCTCCTGTGTTATCCACACTCTCCCCCTCAGACAGTCCTTTCATAAACATCGTCTGGATAATGACGTGTCCGTTAAACAGTTTGAGGTTCTCAATGATCTTCCGTACATCGTATTTCCCCGTGGGACGGTCCACCTTATTAATATATAGGGGGTCTATGGTGTCAAGTTTCAGGATATTGTTATCTACTCGCATGAGGGCAGCGCGCACCTCCGGTTTATGGATCATCGTACTGTTGCTTAGCACAGACACCTTTGCCTTGGGGAAATAGCGGTCGCGAAGGCGTAGGGTGTCATCGATGATTTCCGGGAAATGGGGATTGGCTGTCGGTTCTCCGTTACCGGCGAAAGTGAACACATCGGGTGTAGGACCGTTCTGCTGCATGTCCTGGAGCTTTGCTTCCAAGGCGGTAGCCACCTCCTCACGAGATGGCATCTTCTGTTTGGGGCGGTGGTCACCATTGAATCCGCATTCGCAATAGATGCAGTCGAAGGTGCACACCTTACCGTCTCCCGGCAGGAGGTTGATGCCTAAGGATACACCTAAGCGGCGACTGTGGACTGGTCCGAAGATCGGACTGGGGTAGATGATTGTTGCCATATTGTTACTTTTTCTACTGCAAAGGTAATAAAAAAAGAAAAAAGAGAATGTTAAAAACCGATAAAAAGCCATACGGCTGAATGCAATTCTTCTTTCTTCGTTCTTCATTCTAAATTTAAACTCGTATCTTTGCAGGCAAATGCGAGAAAGGCGGGCTTCAGACACCTGTCACTTGTGTTGTTTTTGTTGTAATACGGCCATTTACAATGGGAAAGAAGAAAAAGTCAGCCCGCAACCACAGAGGATTGCAGGCAATTACTCTATGTATAAGTACGGCGATGGTGCTCATCCTTTTGGGCATGGTCGTTTTTTCCGTACTCACAGCCAAGAACCTTTCTACTTATGTCAAAGAGAACCTCACGGTGACCGTGATGCTGGCGGAGGATATGACGAATCCCGAAGCATTGCGCCTGTGCAGGGAACTGCAGGTACGGCCCTACGTGAGCAGTCTGTCGTTTGTCAGTAAGGAAGAAGTGCTGGAGGAGCAAAAGAAGGAATTAGGTGTGGACCCCAGTGAGTTTGCCGGCACGAATCCTTATACCAGTAGCATCGAACTGCGCTTGGCGGCCGACTATGCCAATCAGGACTCCCTGAAATGGATCTCTGCTGAGCTGAAGAAGAACTCACAGGTTCAGGAACTGGAGTATCCCCTCGACCTGATCAACGACGTGAACAGGACCTTGAACAAGACCAACATCGTACTACTGGTCTTGGCTGTGTTGCTGAGCATCGTGTCTTTCTCACTGATCAACAATTCGGTGAAGTTAGGCATCTATGCTCGTCGATTCTCCATTCATACCATGAAGTTGGTGGGTGCCTCTTGGGGCTTCATCCGTCGTCCTTTCATGAAAAGAGCCCTGTATATCGGTGTCTGTGCGGCACTGATCGCTATTATCGTGTTAGGCATCGGCGTCTATGTGCTTTATACCTACGAGCCAGGTGTGCTTGCTGTGATCACCCGTGAGGTGATGATCATCACGGCGGCGGCAGTCTTGGTGTTCGGTATCCTGATCACCCTCCTCTGCTCTTATTTCTCTGTGAACAAGTTCCTGAGAATGAAAGCAGGAGAACTGTATAAGATTTAGGAGCCCACCCCGGCCCTCCCAAAGGGAGGGAGGAGGAAGGAGACAGGAGGAAGGAGGAAGGAGGAAGGAGAAAGGAGACGGGAGGAAGGAGAAAGGAGTAATCATAAAGTTCAAAGTTCAAAGATCAAAGTTCAAAGATCAAAGTTCAAAGTTCAAAGTTCAAAGATCAAAGTTCAAAGTTCAAAGTTCAAAGATCAAAGATCAAAGTTCAAAGTTCAAAGTTCAAAGAATAATATATGGATAGAAGAAATTTTGCATTTGACCGCGTGAACTTCATCCTGCTGGCTGCGGGCATGGCAGTGGTGATTCTCGGTTTTGTCTTAATGAGTGGCAGCGGCTCTACGGAGGAGTCGTTTAATCCGGAGATTTTCAATACGATGCACATCAAGGTGGCTCCGGTGGTAACATTCCTCGGATTCGTGTCCATTGTCTATGCCATTCTGCGCAAGCCAAGGGATGGTAAGAATAGTTAGTTTGACATTATATAGTTGTAGATTACTTAATGGATTGGTTAGAAACAGTTATCATTGCCATCGTTGAGGGACTGACGGAGTTCCTGCCTGTCTCATCGACAGGGCACATGATCATCACGCAGAATCTGTTGGGTGTTCCGCAAGGGGATCCCTTTGTGCATGCCTTCACCTTTATTATTCAGTTTGGTGCTATCCTCTCGGTGGTGTGCCTGTATTGGAAGCGCTTCTTCCAGTTCGACCATACGCCCGCCCCAGAAGGAAGCAGCCTTTTCCAGAAACTGCGTCATAAGTATTATTTCTACTGGCTGCTGCTCGTAGGTGTGCTGCCTGCTATCGTGGTAGGCTTACTGGCAAAGAAATCAGGACTGCTCGACTGGTTGCTCGACAGTGTTGAGGTCGTGGCCGTTATGCTGGTGGTGGGAGGTATCTTCATGCTTTACTGCGACCGGATCTTCAATAAAGGCTCCGAATCCAACCAGCTCACGGAGAAAAGGGCTTTCAATATCGGTCTATTCCAGTGTATCTCGGTGATTCCCGGTGTTTCGCGATCGATGGCCACCATCGTGGGCGGTATGGCCCAAGGACTGACCCGCAAGCGTGCTGCGGAGTTCTCGTTCTTCCTGGCCGTTCCCACCATGGCAGGAGCTACGTTCCTCGATTTGCTCGACTTACTGAAAGATGATGCCGCATGGGCTACTTCACATAATATCACAATGCTGATCCTGGGGTGCGTCATCGCCTTCATCGTGGCCCTGCTGGCCATGAAGTGGTTCGTGGCCTTCCTCACGAAATATGGTTTCAAGGCCTTCGGTATCTATCGGATTATCGTTGGCGGTATCATCATTGTGCTGCTGCTGACCGGTCACTCACTCGCAATGGTAGATTAAATGAATTTTCGCACAGGAGAGATTCTCTATATCGACAAGCCGTATGCCATGACCAGCTTCGGTGCCTTGGCACATATCCGGTACCTGCTGACCAAGAAGATGCGGTACAAGGTGAAAGTGGGGCATGCCGGAACACTCGACCCGTTGGCAACAGGTGTGCTGGTGCTTTGTACGGGTAAGAAGACGAAGGAGATCGAATCACTGCAAGCCCATACCAAGGAATATGTGGCCACACTGCAGTTGGGCGCCTCAACGGCGAGTCATGACATGGAGCATCCTGTGGATGCCGTGTTCCCTACTTCGCAGATCACCCGAGAGAAGGTGGAGCAGGTGCTGGCGCAGTTCGTTGGAGACGTGGAACAGGTGCCTCCAGTATATAGTGCGGTATGTGTCAATGGCAAACGTGCCTACCAGCTGAGTCGTAAAGGCAAGGATTTTGAAATCAAGGCCAAGATCGTCCGTATCGAGAAGATCGAATTGCTGCACTTTGACGAGGAACTGATGCAGATGAGCATTCGCGTGGCATGTGGCAAAGGCACCTATATCCGCTCACTGGCCCGGGATATCGGTGAGGCATTGGAGTCTGCTGCCTATCTCACCTCTCTCTGTCGCACAAGGGTGGGGGAGGTATCCATCGATCAGTGTGTCACTTTGGAACAGTTCCCACAGTGGCTGAAGCAACAGGAGCTGGAAGAGTTGAAGGATTGAAGGATTGAAGAATTGAAGGATTGAAGAATTGAATAATTAAGCAATCGACGATATGAAGTTATCACAATTTAAGTTTAAACTGCCAGAGGAACTGATCGCGCTCAATCCTCCTTATCACAGAGATGAGTGCCGGTTGATGGTTCTTCACCGGAAGTCACAGACAATCGATATGTACAAGAAAGATGAGAATGGTGATCCTCTCAAAGACGAGGAAGGCAATCCCGTTTTCATGGATTTCCGCAACGTACTCGACTATTTCGATGAAGGCGATACGTTCGTGTTCAATGACACGAAGGTGTTCCCCGCCCGCTTATATGGAACGAAGGAAAAGACTGATGCAAAGATCGAGGTGTTCCTGTTGCGTGAGCTGAATGAGGATATGCGCCTGTGGGATGTACTGGTGGAACCGGCACGTAAGATCCGTATCGGTAACAAACTGTTCTTTGACGACAGCGGGACGATGGTAGCAGAGGTGATTGACAATACTACCAGTCGTGGACGAACCCTGCGTTTCTTGTACGACTGCCCTCACGATGAGTTCAAACGGGAACTGTATGCTTTGGGTGAGGCGCCACTGCCACACTATATCGTTGACCGACGGGCTGCGACAGAGGAAGATCTGACGGATTTCCAGTGTATCTTTGCCAAGAACGAAGGAGCCGTCACCGCTCCTGCCAGCGGACTGCATTTCTCTCGTGAGATGCTGAAGCGCATGGAGATCAAAGGCATTGACTTCGCCTATATCACCCTACACTGTGCCTTGGGCAATTTCCACGATATTGAGGTGGAGGATCTGACGAAGCACAAGATGGACTCTGAGCAGATGTTTGTGAGCAAGGAGGCTTGCGAGATCGTGAACAGTGCTAAACGCAACGGTCGTCATGTCTGTGCCGTAGGAACGAGTGTGGTGAAAGCCACAGAGACTGCCGTGGGCACTGACAAGCTTCTGAAGGAGTATGAGGGGTGGACCAACAAATTCATCTTCCCGCCCTATGAGTTCGGGGTGGCTGATTCGATGATTGCCAATTTCTACCATCCGTTGTCAACCCTGTTGATGGAGACGGCCGCTTTTGGCGGTTACGACTTGGTGATGGATGCCTATGCCAAGGCAGTGAAGCACGGCTACCATTTTGGATGCTATGGCGATGCCATGCTGATCCTGGATGATTGATGGCTCGCCTCTATGGCTCGCCAAATTGACAATTGATTAAAGTTTCGTTAGTACATTCTTTCGTTGTTTTGTTGCCCTTGCGGGCAGAAATCTCACAAATAATATCAAAATCTTACAAAATCCTATATGGCTAATTTGTTTGATTTGTTTAGATTCTGTAGGATTTCTCGCCGCAGGCGATCTCCAAAGACATCCGAAAGTTCATTAATTGAGCGAGAGATGCATAAGGTGTATTTGGGCTTGGGCAGTAACCTGGGCGACCGTCATGCGAATATCGAAAGGGCCATTGCCTTGGTGAGTGAACGGGTGGGAAAGGTGATTCGATGCTCCTCGGTCATAGAGACCGATCCATGGGGCTTCGACTCTGAGAACCGATTCCTCAATGCCGTCTTACTCTGTGAAACGACACTCACACCTCGGCAGGTGTTGCGTAAGACACAAGGCATCGAGCGTGATCTGGGAAAGAGGAGACGACATGCCACCCAACGTCAAAGTTCCAATACTAAAGTTCAAAGTTCCAAGTTCCAAGTTCAAAGTTCCAAGTTCAAAGTTCAAAGTACTGAGTATCACGACCGTCCCATCGACATTGATATTCTCCTGTATGATGATCTCACGGTAGATGAGGCCGATCTGCAGATCCCCCATCCAAGGATGCAGGAACGTGACTTCGTGATGATTCCCTTACAAGAGGTGATGCAAGGATAGTTTGCAAAACAAAATAAAAAAATCCCCACTCAATCAGGTGGGGATTTTTATGTGACTGTGCATGCTTATCGACGAAGACCCAGGGACTTAACGATGGCGCGGTAGCGCTCAATGTCACGATCCTTCATGTAGTCAAGCAGAGCACGACGCTTACCAACTAACTTAGTCAGAGAACGTGCAGTTGCATGATCCTTGTGGTTCTTCTTCAGATGCTCGGTGAGGTGGGAAATACGATAAGAGAAAAGAGCAACCTGGCTCTCTACTGAACCGGTGTCCTTAGCGCCACCCTTGCCATACTTCTCGAAAATCTCAACTTTCTTTGCTTTGTCCAAATACATAATTTTACTGTGATTAATACTTTTGCAATAACATCTTTCCAACGCGATCCCTGCCTAATCACATGCAGACTACGTCGTCAAATGCTTCGGATTTTCCGAAATGCGGGTGCAAAGGTACTATGAATAATTGAAAAAGGGAAATTGAAAATGGAAAAATATGGTATATTGACGAGGATTGTGATTACTTTTAATGATAATTAACATGATAAAAGGTGCCTGTTCATGATTTCTCTGGTCATCATACCTCATTTCTCACATAAAATGATTACCTTTGCACGCGTTTTTCAAATTATTTGGTATGCAGGATATCAGAAACATAGCAATTATTGCCCACGTTGACCATGGTAAGACCACATTGGTGGATAAGATGATGCTGGCAGGGAACCTGTTCCGTGAAGGACAGAATCTCAGTAGTCAGGTTTTGGATAGTAATGATCTGGAACGCGAGCGCGGCATCACCATCCTTTCCAAAAATGTGTCCATCAACTGGAAGGGAACCAAAATCAATATCATCGACACCCCGGGACACAGTGACTTCGGTGGTGAGGTGGAGCGTGTGCTGAATATGGCCGATGGCTGTCTGCTGCTGGTGGATGCCTTCGAAGGTCCGATGCCCCAGACGCGTTTTGTGTTGCAGAAAGCTCTGCAGATCGGACTGAAACCCATCGTGGTGGTGAACAAAGTGGATAAACCGAACTGCCGACCGGAAGAGGTGTATGAGATGGTGTTCGACCTGATGTTTGCCCTGAATGCCACAGAGGACCAGCTCGATTTCCCTGTGGTTTATGGATCGGCAAAGAATGGCTGGATGGGAGAAGACTATAACCATCCAACCAATGACATTACATACTTGCTTGATAAGATCATCGAGGTGATTCCTGCCCCCCAGCAGTTGGAGGGTGATCCGCAGATGCTCATCACCTCTCTCGACTATAGTAGCTATACCGGTCGTATCGCCGTAGGGCGTGTGCATCGCGGAACATTGCGCGGTGGCATGAACATCTCTATTGCCCACCGTGATGGAACCATTGAGAAGACAAAGATCAAGGAACTGCATACCTTTGAGGGAATGACGCATGTGAAGACCGACCATGTGGATAGTGGTGACATCTGTGCCGTAATCGGTTTGGAGAAGTTCGAGATTGGTGACACCATCACTGATTATGAGAATCCCGAGGCGCTGCCGCCCATTGCCATCGATGAGCCGACGATGTCGATGCTCTTCACCATCAACGACTCACCGTTTTTCGGTAAGGAGGGGAAGTTCTGCACCAGTCGTCATATCCAGGACCGACTGAACCGTGAGCTGGAGAAGAACCTTGCTTTGCGGGTGGAATCCTTCGAGGATAGCACCGATAAGTGGCTGGTAAGCGGTCGTGGCGTGCTTCATCTCTCTGTGCTCATTGAGACGATGCGCCGCGAAGGTTATGAACTGCAGGTGGGACAGCCGCAGGTGATCTATAAGGAGATCGACGGCGTGCGCTGTGAACCTGTTGAGGAACTGACGATTAATGTGCCGGAGGAGTTCTCGAGTAAGATGATCGACATGGTGACGCGCCGTAAGGGGGAGATGACCAGTATGGAAACCCAGGGCGATCGTGTGAACATTGAGTTCGACATCCCCTCGCGTGGCATCATCGGTCTGCGTACCAATGTGCTTACGGCATCACAGGGTGAAGCCATCATGGCGCACCGCTTCAAAGAATATCAGCCATATAAGGGAGAGATTACCCGTCGTGTGAACGGTTCAATGATTTCCCAGGAAACGGGCTCGTCCTTTGCCTATGCTATCGATAAGCTCCAGGATCGTGGAAAGTTTTTCATTGATCCCGGTGAGGAAGTGTATGGCGGACAGGTCGTGGGTGAACATGTGCACGACAACGACCTGGTGATCAATGTATGCAAGGCCAAGCAGCTTACCAATGTGCGTGCTTCAGGAACCGATGAGAAAGCACGTATCATCCCCAAGACCGTCATGTCGCTCGAGGAATGTCTTGAGTATATCAAGGAGGATGAGTACGTGGAGGTGACACCGAAGTCGATGCGCATGCGCAAGATCATCCTCGACCACCTGGAGCGCAAACGTGCTGCCAAGGACTGATGGGAGATGAGAGATCGCGACAGTGAGATTTTACGCATCGCCGTGCCCAGCATAGTGAGTAACATCACCGTTCCACTGCTGGGGTTGGTGGATGTGGCCATTACCGGTCATTTAGGAGCCGCGGCGTATATCGCAGCGATCAGCATCGGCAGTATGGTGTTCAACACCACCTACTGGTTGTTCGGCTTCCTACGGATGGGCAGTAGTGGACTCACCTCGCAGGCATTGGGTCGGCGAGATCTCGCGGAGGTAACCCGCTGGCTGGTGCGCGGCTTAGTACTTGCCTTGTCTTTCGGCTTGTTACTGATCTTGTTCCAGTGGCCGATCAGGGAAGCGGCATTGTGGCTGATGGATCCTACGGAGGAAGTGCGGAAGCTGGTGATCACTTATTATCAAATCTGTATCTGGGGTGCTCCTGCCATGTTGGGACTCTATACCTTGAACGGCTGGTTCATCGGGATGCAGAACTCAAGGATTCCGATGGTGGTGGCCATCACACAGAACATCGTAAACATCGCAGCCTCCCTTCTGCTGGTCTTCGGCGTGGGCATGAAGGTGGAAGGGGTTGCCTTAGGAACGCTTATCGCCCAGTGGGTGGGATTCCTGATGGCAAGTTTCCTTTGCCATCGTTTCTATGGGAAACAGTTAAGTGACGTTCTTTCATTATATCGTTATAATGTTATACCGATATTACGAAGCAATGAAATCAAGCGATTCTTCCAGATCAACCGTGATATTTTCCTTCGTACACTTTGCCTGGTGAGCGTGATGCTGTTCTTCACCTCTGCGGGATCGTGGCAGGGGGAAGTGATTCTGTCGGTGAACACCCTGCTGATGCAGCTGTATCTGCTGGTAAGCTATGTGGTGGATGGTTTTGCCAATGCTGCTGAGGCCATGAGCGGCAAATACTGGGGAGCAGGAAACTTGTCAGCATTCCGTGATACGGTGCGTCGCTGTTTTGTATGGGGTGGTCTCTGCGCCATCCTGTTCACAGGGGTGTATGTGTTGGGGGGAGATGCTTTCCTGGGGTTGCTCACCGATGAGTCATCGGTAATCGGGGTTTCTCATCAATATGTATGGTGGGCCTATTTGATACCTCTTTGCAGTATCGGTGCCTTTATCTGGGATGGTATCTTTGTAGGTATCACTGCCAGCAGGGCCATGCTGATATCCTCGTTTGTGGCTGCAGTGGTATTCTTCATCTTGTATTATGTTCTGCGCAGTCCATGGGGCAACCACGGCTTATGGTTAGCCATGAATGCCTATCTTCTTTGTCGAGGAGCGGTGCAGACGGGTATCTATTTCCGTTCGATTTTGGGAGTAAGAAAAGAAACGAAATGATATTGTGATTTATAAAAATAGAATATGGAAGTCATACAGAGTTTTACGATCAACCACACATGTCTGAAACCAGGCATCTACGTATCACGCATCGATAAAGGTTTCACCACTTTCGACCTGCGTATCACTGAACCCAACAAGGAACCAGCGGTCGCTCCTGCTGCCATGCACAGCTTGGAGCACTTGATGGCCACATGGTTCCGCAACAGCGAGGTCAAAGATGATGTGGTTTATGTGGGGCCAATGGGCTGTCTCACCGGTATGTATATCATCATGACGGGAACATACACTGCCGAGGACATGCGCCGGCTAACCATCGAGTGTTTGAAATGGATTCTCACCCAGACAGAAGTGCCTGCCACGACTCCCGAGACTTGTGGCAACTGCCTGCTTCACGACCTGCCTATGTGCAAGTGGGAGAGTGCCCGTTATCTCGACCGTCTGCAACATGACTTCCACAGTGAGTACACCAAGCTGCAGATTACCCTCGACGACGGTAAGGTGTTTGCTGATGCATAGTCCTTTCAAAGACTTTCGAGGAAGTGGCGTGTGACGTTAAAAGAGCCTTCCGCCATACGGGCCCAGAAGTCGAAGTACATGCTGGCCTTATTGTCCTTTAAGGGAATATCGCTGATAATGCGGAACGATATAAAAGGGGTGTGGTAGAGATGGCAGGTATGGGCAATGGCACAGCTCTCCATATCCACTGCCTTGGCTTCAGGGAAGTGCTCAAGGATCGAGGACATCTTCTCCTTGGTATCCACAAACCAGTCGCCTGTGACAATCAGTCCGGGGTGGATCTGTGTCTGTGTGGAAGGGGAAGAACTGTCTGACAGCTTCTGCGCCTTCTCTACCAGTTCCACTGGCGATTTAAAGCGGGCGGGGGTACCGATGAGCTGTCCGTATTCCACCTCACTGCCGCAATAGACATCATGATAGGTGCATTCGGTGCTCACCACTACGTCCATCACATCCATGTTGACGTCGGCACCACCGGCTACACCCGTACTGAGCACCAAGTCGGGATGATAGCAGTTCAGCATCTCCACGGCACCTACGGCGGCATTCACTTTCCCGATGCCGCTCTGCATCATCACCAGTTCGTTCTCGTTGATCTTTCCAAGGATATAGTGACGACCGTTATGTTTCTCGGCACGCTGTTCCTCAAGGTGTGTCTTCAACTGAACGAACTCCTTCTCCATTGCAACAATAATACCTATTCTCATAATTGCTTGCAAAGGTAAGAAAATTAATTGATAATTGACAATTGAAAATTGAAAATAATTTGTATCTTTGCACTCGATATAAACGTTTATTGATTTATGAAAACCTTGAAGCCCTATCTGCCAGACATCCTGGTAGTGATTCTTTTTGCAGTTATATCGTTCGCCTATTTCTTCCCTGCCGACATCGAAGGGAAGATTCTCTATCGCCACGACTCATCGGCTGGTGTGGGTGCCGGTCAGGAGGCTAAGGAGTACTACGAGCGAACAGGTGAGCGCACCCGATGGACCAATGGTTTGTTTGGAGGTATGCCAACCTACCAGACATCCCCGTCGTATAATAGTACGACGGCGCTGGGCAAGGTGATGGATGCTTATCATCTGTGGCTGCCCGAGAATGTCTGGTATGTGTTTGTCTATTTGTTAGGATTCTATATCCTCTTGCGTGCCTTTGACTTCCGGCAGTGGATGGCTGCGCTGGGTGCTGTCGTGTGGGCTTTCTCCAGCTATTTCTTTATCATTATCGCTGCAGGACATATCTGGAAGGTGTGGGCCTTAGCCTATCTCCCGCCGATGATCGCTGGTCTGGTGCTGGCTTACCGGGGGAAATACCTGTGGGGACTGATCCTCACGGCCATCTTCACGGCTTTTGAGGTTAAGGCCAACCATGTGCAGATGACCTATTATTATCTGTTTGTGATCCTGTTCATGGTGATTGCCTGGTTTGTTGATGCTCTTCGCAAGAAGCAAATGGCCCATTTCCTGAAGGCAACAGCCGTATGTGCGGCAGGTGCTTCCATCGGTGTCTGCCTGAACCTCTCCAATCTCTATCATACGTGGCAGTATTCACAGGAGTCGATGCGAGGAAAGAGCGAACTGGTGAAAGAGAACACGGCCAACCAGACCAGTAGCGGACTGGAACGTGACTACATCACGCAGTGGAGCTATGGCATCGATGAGACATGGACACTGCTGGTGCCCAACACGAAAGGTGGTGCCTCGATTCCGTTGACACAGAGCAACACTGCCATGGAGCATGCTGATAATAACTTTATCGAGATCTATCAGCAGTTAGGACAATACTGGGGAGAACAGCCCGGAACCAGCGGACCGGTGTATGTGGGTGCTTTCGTATTGATGCTCTTCGTCTTGGGCTTGTTCATCGTGAAGGGACCGATGAAGTGGGCTTTGCTGGCTGCCACCATCCTCTCCATCCTGTTGTCATGGGGAAAGAATTTCATGGGATTGACGGATTTCTTTATCGACTATGTGCCGATGTATGCAAAGTTCCGTACGGTGGCTTCCATACTGGTGATTGCTGAGTTCACCATTCCACTGCTGGCGATGCTGGCACTGAAAAAACTGCTGGATGAGCCAGAACTGATGAAGCCAAGGATGAAGTATGTGCTTATATCCTTCTTACTAACGGGGGGTATCGCCATGCTGTTCTCACTGATGCCCTCGGCCTTTTTCGGCAGCTTTATCTCATCGGGCGAAATGAATGCGCTGCGTAACGGCTTGCCACAGGAGTATTTGGCTCCGTTGGTAACGAACTTGACGGAGATGCGTCAGGCCGTATTTACCGCCGACTGTCTGCGTTCGTTCTATATCATTCTGGCAGGTACGGGCATTCTGTTGTCTGTTGCTTTCGGTAAGCTGAAGAAGGAATATGCAGTGGGGATTATCCTGGTGCTCTGTCTTGTTGATATGTGGACTGTGAACAAGCGTTACCTGAACAACGAGATGTTCGTGAACAAGAGCGAGCGTGATGCACCGCAGGCAAAGACGAACACGGATGAGTTTATCCTTCAGGATACGAGTGATCATCGGAACTACCGTGTGCTGAACCTGGCATCCAATACGTTCAATGAGAACGAGACATCCTATTACCATAAGAGTATTGGTGGATATCATGCGGCCAAGTTGCGCCGTTACCAGGACCTGATCGATGTTTACCTGACGAAGGAGATGCAAGACATGATGCCTGCCATTGCCAATGCCGCTGGTGATATGACCAAGGTGAACGGTGACAGCATCTTCCCCGTACTGAATATGCTGAACATGCGCTATGCCATCATGCCTTTGCAAGGAGGTGAGACGGTGCCTGTAAAGAACCCCTATGCCTATGGCAATGCCTGGTTTGTCGATGAGGTGAAGTATGTGGAGAACGCCAATCAGGAGATGGATGCTTTGGGCAAACTGAGTCTGCGCCATCAGGCTGTCGCTGATCAGAAATTCAAGGAACAGCTGGGCGAGGCGAAGGTGCAGGACGATACCTCAGTGGTCACCCTTACTGCCTACGAGCCGAACCATCTGACATATAATGTACAGTCAGGAAAGGGCGGCGTGGTTGTCTTCTCGGAGATCTATTATCCAGGATGGACTGCCACTGTGGATGGTCGTCCTGCCGAACTGGGCCGTGTGGATTATGTGCTGCGTGCCATGCAGGTGGCTCCTGGCACACACCAGGTGGAGCTGATGTTCTATCCGAAGAGCATCAATACCACGGAGACTATTGCCTATCTGGCCTACGCCGTCTTGTTAATAGTCATTCTGCTAATTGCCTATTTTGAGTGGAAAAAGAATAAAAAAGTTCTGGTATGAAGAAGCTGTTGTCGTTGCCCCCGAACTTGGTAGGCTGTTTTCATGAAGTGACAGGCTACGACCGTAAGGAATGGTTCTGTAGTCACGACCCTGTAGGAAGGAAACTGGGATCGGGCGGGGGTACCGCATGGCTCTTGGAGGAATGTTTTAGGAAGGAGACAGGAGACAGGAGGAAGGAGACAGGAGACAGGAGGAAGGAGACAGGAGACAGGAGACAGGAGACAGGAGGAAGGAGACAGGAGGAAGGAGAGACCTTCGAGCGTTGGTTGTCAGCAGAGAAACGCTTGCTGCTTCATGCTGGTGGCCAGAGTCGTCGCCTGCCTGCCTATGCGCCTTCGGGAAAGATCCTTACCCCCATTCCCGTGTTCCGTTGGGAACGGGGACAACGGTTGTCGCAGGATCTGTTATCATTGCAGATCCCTTTATACCAACGTATCTTTGATAACGCCCCAGCCTCCCTACATACTATGATCGTCAGTGGCGATGTCTATATCCGGGCCACAAAACCTTTGCAGAAGATTCCTGAAGCTGATGTTGTGTGCTATGGTTTATGGCTTGGACCAGATATCGCCCGTAACCACGGTGTGTTCGTAAGCAAACGCAGTCATCCCTCCACTTTGGCTTGTATGTTGCAGAAGCCATCGGTGCAGACGCTTGGAGAACTGATGAAGGATCATTTCTATCTTACGGATGTGGGCATCTGGCTGCTGAGTGACAGGGCTGTGAGGTTGCTGATGAAACGGTGTCTTGCTGCAAGCACAAATGATTCTAACAGCTGTCCTTATAAAGAATATGACCTCTATGGTGAATTTGGCTGTGCCCTGGGCACGAATCCAGGTATTGTTGATGAGGAACTCAATAGCTTGACAGTGGCTGTCTTGCCCCTGCCGGGAGGTGAGTTCTATCATTTCGGCACATCACATGAAATTATCTCTTCAACCTTGGCTGTCCAGAACCTGGTGAACGACCAACGTGAGATTATGCACCATTCGTTGAAACCCCATCCTGCCATGTTCGTGCAGAATGCTGTTACCGAGACACCTATCACGGAGAACAACCAGAACCTTTGGGTAGAGAACAGCTTCGTGGGGAGACACTGGACCTTGGCTCATGAGAACATCATCACGGGTGTGCCTGAGAACGACTGGGAGCTCTCTCTCCGTTCAGGAGACTGTGTTGATATCGTTCCTGTGGAGGAACATTCCTATGTGATACGTCCTTATGGATATAATGATCTTTTCCGCGGTGATCTCACTGATGAGCGTACCTTGTTCTTAGGACGATCTTTTTCACAATGGGCAGAGGAACGGCAACTTGACGTGTCGGCCATAGAGGGACGAGAGGACATGCAAAGTGCCCGGATCTTTCCTGTGGTAGAGAACCTCCATGATGCTGGCTTGCTGTTACGATGGATGATGCATCAGCCCGATCTCCAAGGGGGAAAACGTTTGTGGGCGCAATGCAGGAAGATGAGTGCCGAAGAGATCTCTGCAGAGGCCAATCTCCCTAGGCTGATTCGTCAGCGCATCGCTTTTCGCACTGACAATTGGAGGACTTTGGCGCGAAACTATGAACATAGTGTATTCTATCAGATTGACTTGGAGGATGCGGCGAACAACTTTGCCACCTATCAGATAGCAGAACCCTTGCCTGTTCCTGAGCAGGCGCCTTTGCTCACCCGTATCCACGACAGCATGTTCCGTTCTCAGTTGGCACGTCTGCGTGAAGGAGAGAACACGCCCCTTTCCTCCCAATATGAAGAGAAGGCCTTCTCCCTGCTTCGCGAAGGACTCACCGATCGGATCTTATCAGAAAAACAGACCCCACGTATGTCAGTATATAGCGATCAGATCGTGTGGGGACGTTCTCCTGTTCGCATCGATATTGCTGGCGGATGGAGTGACACTCCACCGTATTGCCTGATGGAAGGGGGAAACGTGGTGAACTTGGCTATTGAGCTGAATGGACAGCCTCCGCTGCAGACCTATGTCCGTCCTTGTAAGGAGCCGAAGATTGTGCTTCGAAGCATTGATCTGGGCGCTATGGAGGTGGTGCGTACCTATGAGGAACTGGCCGATTTCAAACATGTAGGTAGTCCGTTCTCTATTCCCAAGGCGGCCCTGGCTTTGGCAGGCTTCCTGCCGGGCTTTTCTACGGAGGTGTTTGATACCTTGGAACATCGGCTCTCCGCTTTCGGGTGTGGCATAGAACTCACGTTGTTGTCAGCTATTCCTGCGGGAAGTGGCTTGGGAACAAGTAGTGTGTTGGCAGCAACCGTGCTTGGGGCGCTGAGCGATTTCTGCGGATTGGCATGGGATAAGAATGAGATCGGGCATCGTACACTGGTGTTGGAACAGCTCCTAACAACTGGTGGTGGCTGGCAAGACCAGTTCGGTGGTATTCTGCAAGGAGTGAAACTGCTGCAGACGGAGAGGGGATTTGATCAGAGTCCCGTGGTACGTTGGTTACCTAACGATCTGTTTACGTTCCCGGAATACCGTGCCTGTCATCTGCTCTATTATACGGGTATCACTCGCACTGCCAAGACCATTCTGGCAGAGATCGTACGACGTATGTTCCTGAACCAGCATGAGGAATTGGCTTTGCTGCGAGAGATGAAGAGTCATGCGATGGACATGTATGAGGCGATACAGCGTGCCGACTTTTTTGAGATGGGACGACTCATTCGCCGGACATGGGATCAGAATCAGACCATCGATAAAGGAACGAATCCTCCGGAGGTACAGGCCATCGTCAGTCAGATCGATGATTTGTGCTTAGGTTATAAACTTTCGGGTGCTGGTGGTGGCGGCTATCTTTATATGGTTGCCAAAGATCCTGAGGCGGCAGCACGAATCAAACAACAGTTAATCTTTCACCGTCCGAATGCCAATGCCCGTTTCGTGGAAATGTCACTGAGCACCACCGGACTGCAGGTGAGTAGAAGTTAAGGAGCATGGCATATTGTTATAAATATCCGCATCCTGCTGTCACTGCTGATTGTATCGTCGTGGCAACAGATAATCAACAGAGACCGTGTGTGTTGCTCATCCGGCGTAAACATGAGCCGTGTCAAGGACAGTGGGCTTTTCCTGGTGGGTTCATGAATATCGATGAGACCACAGAGGAAGCAGCGATTAGGGAATTAGAGGAAGAGACAGGCATCCGAATTGCCAAGGATGCTATCTGTCAGGTAGGTGCATATTCTGCTGTGGACAGGGATCCTCGTGAACGTGTGATCACCGTGGCCTATCTTGTCACCCTTCCTCAGATCTGTCAGGTTGCAGGTCGTGATGACGCTGCTTGTGCGCAATGGTTCCCCTTGTCGGAACTGCCCCCCTTGGCGTTCGATCATCCTCAGATCCTTGCTGATGCTTTGATTATTATGAAAGGGGAACGGAAGAGACACAATAAGTTCGAATAGGGAAATGGAGCTTCAGACAAAGGTAAACATTGGGAAATCGGAATGGCAGATTGCACCCACCGATCATTTGCTCTTCGTGGGCAGTTGCTTTGCTGCGAATATCGGAAAGCAATTCTGTGATTACCAGTTCCGTGCCGTGGTGAACCCCTTTGGTGTAATGTATAACCCTGTCAGTATCCTGCATACCCTGCACCGAATGTTCTCCCATGAATTAGCTGTTGCGGATAGTCCTTCCTCCTCAGAGACTCCACGTTTCCCTGTTCCCGATGTAGTCATTCTAACTTTGGGCACCAACCATGTCTATATCCTAAAAGAGACAGGAGAAGTGGTGGATAATTGTCAGAAACGGCCACAGCGTCTTTTTGAGGAGAAGGAACTGTCGGTGGAAGAGTGTTCTGCCGCTCTTGGTCAGGCTGTCTCCTTCTTAAAAACCGTTAGCCAAACCGTAAGAATCATCCTCACGGTGAGTCCTATCCGTTATGCAAAATATGGATTTCATGGCAGTCAGTTGTCGAAGGCAACCCTCCTCTTGGCATGCCACCGTGTCGTCAAGGATCATGAGCAAGACGAAATTCCGCTCGTTTATTTCCCAGCTTACGAGATTATGAACGATGAATTGCGTGACTACCGTTTCTATGCTGTAGATATGCTGCACCCGTCCGATCAGGCTGTGGAATATATCTGGCAGCGTTTCGCCAACACCTTTTTCTCATCCGATTCTTTCCGCTTCATAGAGGAGTATCGTCCGATCAGACAGGCACTACAGCATAAACCCTTCCACCCAGACAGTGAGGAGTATCGCCTTTTTTTGGCGCAGGCACAGCAACGCCAGCTGTCTTTCCGACGGAAATACGGTCTCGATCAGTGATGAAATTGTAATTTCTTTGAGGGATTGCAGTCAGTTTCGGATATTTTGTGTATTTTTGCATGAAAATAGTATAATAACGACAAAGAAAGCATCATGACATATACAATTGAAAAGATTACTACCCTGATAGGGGCGCGTCGTTTTGGAACACAAGAGGCCAATATCCGTTGGCTGCTGACCGATAGTCGGTCGCTTTGCTTTCCCGAGGAGACACTCTTTTTTGCTTTGAAGACAAAACGGAACGATGGTCATCAATATTTAGGCGATCTGTATCGTCGTGGAGTACGGAATTTCGTGGTACAAGTGGTGCCTGCTCAATATGAGGAGCTGTATCCACAAGCAAATTTCCTGAAGGTAGTGGATACCCTGGCAGCCTTACAGCGTCTGGCTGAACGTCACCGTGATGAGTTCACTATCCCCATCGTGGGCATTACCGGAAGTAATGGAAAAACCATGGTGAAGGAGTGGCTGTATCAACTGCTCTCAGGCGTAGGATTGTCACACGATCCAATGACTCAACAGCAGACGGAACCTTTGTCGGTAACGCGTTCACCAAAAAGTTATAACTCACAGATTGGTGTGCCCCTGTCGGTATGGCTTTTGAACGAGAATACCCGTGTAGGACTTTTCGAGGCGGGAATCAGTGAACCAGGGGAAATGCTGTCGTTGCATGATATCATTCAGCCAACTCTGGGAGTGTTTACTTCCTTAGGAAGTGCTCACCAGGAGAACTTCCGTTCATTGGATGAGAAGTGTACGGAGAAACTTCAGCTATTCCATGATACGGATGCAGTGGTCTATTGCTCAGACGACGACACGGTGAGCCGTTGCATGCGCCGGAGTGGCTACAAAGGGGAGCGCCTTACATGGTCTCGCGAGAACAGTGATGCCACCTTCTTTGTGAAGGAGGTGACGAGTACGGAAGCCTCCTCGTCTTCTCAGCTCTCTACGAAAGTGTCCTATATATATAAAGGTATAGAGGGACAATATGTAATTCCGTTCATTGATGAAGCTTCGATCGATAACTCTGTCACTTGTGCAGTCACGGCTCTTCAACTGGGTGTAACACAAGAGGAACTGGCTGAGCGTATGCCTCTCTTGGAACCTGTCGCCATGCGTCTGGAGGTGAAGGAGGGACAACGGGGATGCACATTGATCAATGACTCTTATAATTCCGACATTAATTCACTGGCCATTGCCCTCGATTTCATGAATCGTCGCCCTGAACAGCAGGGCCGCCGTCGTACGGTTATTATGAGTGATATCTATCAGAGTGGTGAACGCCCTGAGCAGTTATACGATAAGGTGATTGCCTTACTGAGAAGCCGGCATGTGGATAAATTCATTGGTATCGGTGAGGAGATTGCTCGCTATCTACGCAGTGAGATGATTGGGGATGTGGAGTGCTATGCTTTTCAAACTTTGGAGGAGTTCCTCGCTTCCGATCTCTTCCGTCACCTGCGCAATGAAGTGATCCTGCTGAAAGGTGCCCGTCGTTTCGGTTTTGAGCGTATCACGGAACTGCTGGAGCAAAAGGTTCATGAGACAATTCTGGAGGTGAACCTGAATGCATTAGTGGATAACCTGAACTACTACCGTTCGTTCTTGAAACCCGAGACGAAGATGGTGTGTATGATCAAGGCCGACGGCTATGGCGCTGGTGCCGTGGAGATCGCCAAGACCCTACAAGATCATCGTGTGGACTATCTCGCTGTAGCGGTGGCCGATGAGGGTGTGACGTTACGAAAGGCGGGAATTACCAGCAATATCATGATTATGAACCCTGAGATGACCGCCTTCAAGACGATGTTCGATTACGACCTGGAGCCTGAGGTCTATTCCTTCCGTCTGCTTGATGCCCTCATTAAGGCGGCTCGTAAGGAGGGAATCACGGGATGGCCCGTACATATCAAACTTGATACGGGCATGCACCGGTTAGGCTTTAATCCCCTTGCAGACATGGAGGAGCTCATCGATCGCTTGCGCCATCAACAGGCGGTGATCCCCCGCTCGGTGTTCTCCCATTTCGTGGGCAGCGACAGTGATGACTTCGATCAGTTCTCCGCCAAGCAGTTTGCTTTGTTCGAAGAGGGTAGTAAACGTCTGCAGCGCTCTTTCAGTCATAAGATCCTTCGACACATGGACAACTCTGCGGGCATCGAACACTTCCCTGAACGACAGTTGGATATGTGCCGCCTAGGTATTGGCCTCTATGGCGTGAATCCCCGCGACAACCAGATGCTAAGTAATGTGAGCACACTGAAGACAACCATCTTGCAACTGCGGAAGGTGCCTGCTTCAGAGACGGTGGGGTATAGCCGGAAAGGTAAACTGACTCGTGACAGTGTCATTGCCGCCATCCCCATTGGCTATGCCGACGGTCTGAATCGCCATCTGGGACGCGGACGCTGCTATTGTCTGGTGAATGGACAGAAAGCGCCTTATGTGGGGAATATCTGTATGGATGTAGCCATGATTGATGTTACCGACATTCCTTGTCAGGAAGGTGATACTGTTGAAATCTTCGGTGACCACCTGCCCGTAACAGTGCTCTCCGATTGTATGGATACCATTCCTTATGAGGTACTGACGGGTGTGTCAAACCGTGTGAAACGTGTTTATTTCCAAGACTGACCCTAAAACGTTTACGTAATTTTTTTGCGTAATCCATCACCTGTTCAGAATTATTTTCGTATCTTTGCAGAAAGTTAGCGACTTTTACAAGCATAACAATCAAGCATTAAAATAATATGAATGCAGTACAAACTACTAAAATGACCAACTATCGTTGGATTATCTGTTCGATGTTGTTCTTCGCAACAACCGTAAACTATCTCGACCGACAGGTGCTTTC
>OCTX012272239.1_pt1 | contig 22404 bp, 17 predicted proteins | sample 1539691 | NCBI WGS metagenome assembly OCTX01 (sample SAMN02144231, study PRJEB22623) | gut metagenome | biome: sheep rumen | host: Ovis aries | place: New Zealand
GAAGGAGGTCAACGCCACCATCAAGGCCGAGGGCGAGCGCGCCGTGTTCGAGACGAACATCCACGGCCTGCACCCCGAGATCATCAAGCTCCTGGGACGCATGAAGTACCGCACCAGCTACGGCCAGAACGTGCTCAACCACTCCATCGAGGTGGCGCACATCGCCGGCCTCATGGCCGCCGAGCTCGGCGTGGACGTAAACACCGCCAAGCGCGCAGGTCTCCTGCACGACATCGGCAAGAGCATCGACCACGAGGTCGAGGGCAGCCACGTCACCATCGGCGTGGACATCTGCCGCAAGTTCAAGGAGTCCGAGGCCGTCATCCACGCGATCGAAGCGCACCACGGCGACGTGGAGCCGCACACCGTGGAGGCCTGCCTGGTGCAGGCGGCCGACGCGATCTCCGCCTCCCGCCCCGGTGCCCGCCGCGAGAACATCGAGAACTACGTCAAGCGTCTGGAAAAGCTGGAGGAGGTCTCCAAGAGCTTCCCCGGCATCGCGAGCTCCTATGCGATCCAGGCCGGCCGCGAGATCCGCGTGATGGTCAAGCCCGACGAGGTCAGTGAGGACCAGATGGTGCTGCTGGCGCGGGACATCGCCAAGAAGATCGAAGAGGAGCTGACCTACCCCGGTCAGATCAAGGTTCATCTCCTGCGCGAGACCAAAGCCGTCGATTACGCAAAGTAAGAAAAAGCAGAGAAAGCCGATGCTTTCTCTGCTTTTTTAGTGCGTAGTGCGTAGAAAAGTGCCGCCCGGTGGGCGGCGTTTTTCGTATTTTATTCCAAATTTCTAATTGTTATAGTATCCCGCGCCGCGGAGATAGCCGCTGGTCGCATGATAGCCCGTGTCGTCACGATAGACGAGGTCTAGGTTTTCGAGCCGGATCGGCGTGGTATAGGGATTGAGACTGTCGTTGATCATCGCAAGCCAGGCCTCGGGCTCGGGCAGCGTATAGCTCAGCCCCGCGACCGTGACCGGCGTGTTCGGCATCGTGGTAAAATGCAGATCCTCCCGTCGGCACAGCAGCGCCTGCCGCACCAGCCACGCGATATTGGCCGCGCTCAGGTCGGTATCCATGTGTGAGGCAAGCAGCGTCACCAGCTCCGGCAGGCGCGGCACGCTGCCGAGGCTGAGCAGCTCGCCGAGCGCAGCCTCCATGAAGCGCTGCTGCACCGCCACGCGGTCGAGGTCGCCGTTGAGATAGCCCGCGCGGTAGCGCACAAGGCCCATCGCCTCCTCCCCGCTCAGATGCCGCGGGCCGGCGTCCAGGTGGATATGCAGGTCCTGCGCCTCATCGTCGTAGTGCATCGCCTGCGGCAGCTCGTAGTCGATGCCGCCGATGAGATCGACGGCCTCGACGAACACGTCCAGATCCACCACGGCGTAGCAGTCGGGCGAAAAGCCGCAGAGCTTGCGCATCTCCTCCCGCAGTCCCTCGATGGCGGTGCCGCCGGAATTGGCCGTGCCGGCATAGACGGCGTTGAGCTTGCGCACCTTCCAGTCGAGATTGACGAGCGTGTCGCGCGGCACGCTGACGAGATCGAGCCGGTGCTGCCGGGTGTCGAGCCGGCCGAGCAGCAGCGTGTCGGTGCAGCCGCTGCTGTCGTCGCGCCCGGCCAGCAGCAGGGTATAAACGCCGCGTTTTCGCCCGGTTTGGCTGTTGTTTGCCGGGATGCGCTCTTCCGCCGGCAGGCGGGCGATTTCGCTCCCCGACTCCTGCGCTGCGGCGCTCTCCTCCGTCCAGGCCGGCGGCTGCTCCCAGCGCAGATACAGCGTCCAGCCGAGCAGCGCAAGCAACACCAGCAGCGCCGCCGCGAGCAGCCCGAGCCGGATGCTTCGATGTTTTCTCATGTACATATGACAATACCTCCTTGTCTGCCGCTATTATGCCCGTTCCGGGCAAAAAGCAGACCCGGCGGCCGCAGGAAATCCGCCTTTGTATATTTTTCTCTCCGGCGTGGGAAAATAAGCTCTGTCCTACATATACTGTAGTGGACCACTAAGTATCCCGGAGTGAGAAACATGAGCACCGTCAAACGAGGAGAAATTTATTACGCGGATCTGAGCCCGGTGGTGGGAAGCGAACAGGGCGGCGTGCGCCCGGTGCTGATCGTCCAGAACGACACCGGCAACCGACACAGCCCCACGGTGATCGCCGCGGCGATCACCAGCCAGCTGGGCAAGGCAAAGCTGCCCACCCACATCCATCTGTCCAGCCAGACCACCGGCCTCAACCGCGACAGCATCATCCTGCTCGAGCAGATCCGCACGCTGGACAAATCCCGCCTGCGCGAGCGCATGGGGCGGCTGGACGAGACGACGATGAGCGCCGTCGACAACGCGCTGTCCGTCAGCTTCGGCCTGCGCGGGTAGGAGAATTCGCAATTCCGTATTTCGCAGCATCATCGCATAGCAAAGCCTCTTTGCTCATAGATTTGAGCAAAGAGGCTTTTTCGTTTGTGGGGTGGCGCACATGGAATATCCGATTATCATTGACGGCAGACCGGGCGGTACGCTGACGGAGAGCACCGACGGCCTTTACACCGTGTTTCACGCCGACTGTCCGCGGCGCGGCGGGCTGATCCGCCTCTGGCTTCACGGCGGAGGCCAGAGCGCCTGTCTGGGGCTGCTCGCGCCGCGCGGCGAGCGCCTGGTGCTGACAAAGCGGCTGTCGCGCCAGGCGCGGGGTGCCTACCCCCGACTGATCGAGTCTGTCTCAGATCAGCCGTGTCCGGCGGCGGCCGCGAAAGCCGCGCCCACTCCCCCGCCCCGCACGCCGATCTCCGCACCGGAGCCGGAACCTGCCGGCAGCGACAGCAGCCTCTGGCACGCCCTGCCCGACGGCAGCCTGATCGCCGCGGACGGGCGCCGGGCCATTCCGGCCGCGCTGCCCCCCTCCTCGCCGCTCGCGCCGCATCTGATGCGCATCGGCGGCCGGGACTATCTTGTATTTCGCCTGGGAATGAGATATAATGTAAGATAAGTTTTTACAGAGAAAGAGGCGGATTCTATGCAGATGACCGATCTGATCGCGAAGAAACGCGACGGCGAAGCGCTGAGCACCGAGGATATCCAGTATATCATTCACGGCTATACCGAGGGCAGCATCCCGGACTATCAGATGTCCGCCCTGTGCATGGCCATTCTCTTCCGCGGCATGGACGACCGGGAGACGCTCGATCTGACCATGGCGATGATGCACTCGGGCGAGACGCTGGATCTGAGCCCGATCCGCGGGATCAAGGCCGACAAGCACTCCACCGGCGGCGTCGGCGACAAGACGAGCCTGATCCTCTGCCCGATGGTGGCGGCCTGCGGCGTGAAAATCGCCAAAATGTCCGGCCGCGGCTTGGGGCACACCGGCGGCACCATCGACAAGCTGGAGAGCTTCCGGGGCTTTGTCACCGGCATTTCGGAGGAGACCTTTTTCAACAACGTCAACCGCATCGGCATCGCGATCGCCGGCCAGACCGCCGATCTCGTGCCGGCGGACAAGAAGCTCTACGCCCTGCGCGACGTGACCGGAACCGTGCCCTCCATCCCGCTGATCGTCAGCTCCATCATGTCCAAAAAGCTTGCCTCCGGCGCGGACGTGATCGTGCTGGACGTCAAGTGCGGCAGCGGCGCCTTTATGAAAACGCCGGAGCAGGCCGCGGAGCTCGCCCGCGGGCTGACGCGCGTGGGCAGACTCGCCGGGCGGAAGGTCGCCGCGGTCATCACCGATATGGACGAGCCGCTCGGCAACGCCGTCGGCAACGCGATCGAGGTCAAGGAGGCAATTTCCGTGCTGCGCGGCGAGACGAAGGGCGAGCTGCTGGAGCTCTGCCTGACGCTCGGCAGCTGTATCCTCACCGAGGCGGGCTTTGCCGCCGACGATGCGGAGGCGCGCGCTCGGCTGCAGGCCGTCATCGACGACGGCAGCGCCCTGCACAAGCTCTACGAGCTGGTCGAGGGGCAGTTCGGCGAGGCGGCGGCGGTCTACGACACCTCGCTCCTGCCGGACGCGAAGGTGAAGCTCGAGGCGCTCAGCGAGCAGGCGGGCTATGTCTCCCACATTCAGGCCGAGCAGGTGGGGCTTGTGTCGATGCATCTCGGCGGCGGCCGCGTGACGAAGGAGAGCGAAATCGACCTCTCCGTGGGCGTGTTCCTGCACAAAAAGGTCGGCGACCGGGTCGAAATCGGCGAGAGCCTCGGCACGATCCACGCCTCCTCCGAGGAGAAGGCGCGCGAGGCGGCCGCGCTGCTGCGGCAGTGCTATACGCTCAGCGCCAACCCCGTCGAAAAGCCGCCCTTCATCAAGGGCATCATCCGGTAACGGAGCGGATCGCGCGTAGTGCGTAGTGCGTAGCGCGTAGAACGTAGTGCGTAGTTTTTGAATAAAAAAGGATGTGAACCGCGGTTCACATCCTTTTTGTTATCCTTGGAAAGTTCGATAAAACAGCACGAGAAAGACCAGCGCGACCGCGAGGAAGGCGCCGCCTACCGCGAAAAGGAAGCCGTAGCCGGTGATCTTCCCCTTCTCGCTTTTGCGCCTGACGTAATCGCCGTAGCTCTCATCCCGCTTGCCGGACGAGGGAACAAACATCCGCGCCACATAGCGGGCGGCGTAGGAAACGCCGTTGAAGATGCCGAAATTCGAGACGAAGATCAGGGCGCCGGCACTCAAAAGCAGCGCGCCGGGCACGAAGAATCCGTCACAGAGCAGGCGATAGCGCTCCGAAGCTTCGACAGCCTGCGAGAAGCCGTGGGTGGCAAGAACGCCCCAGGCGGCAAGCAATGACAGGCCCACGCTGATGCCGACTTTCAGCAGGATCGCGCGGCGGCTTTTCACTGCTCCAGTTCCTTTCGGATGGCTTCCTCCTCCGCGTCGTTGCACATGACGAAGTGGCCGGGTCTGACCTCGCGGAAGCTGGGCTTCTGCACCGAGTAATCGTGCTCCGCCAGCGGATTATAGACAATGCGCTTGCGGTTTTTCTCGTAGATCGGGTCAGGCAGCGGAATGGCGGACAGCAGGCTCTTGGTGTAGGGGTGCAGCGGGTGGGCAAACAGCTCATCCGAGTCGGCCATCTCAACCATCTTGCCGAAGTACATGACGCCGATGCGGTCGGAGAAGTATTTGACGACGGACAGGTCGTGGGCGATGAAGAGGATCGTCAGACCCAGCCGCTCACGCAGCTCGTTGAGCAGGTTGATGACCTGCGCCTGGATCGACACGTCCAGCGCGGAGACGGGTTCGTCCGCGATCAGCAGCGCCGGGTTCATGATGACGGCGCGGGCGATGCCGATGCGCTGTCTCTGGCCGCCGGAAAACTCGTGCGGGTAGCGCGAGGCGTGCTCGCGCACCAGGCCGACCAGCTCCAGCATCTCGAAGACCTTGTCTTCGATCAGCTTCTTGTCCTTTTCGCCCTTGATGATCAGGCCTTCGGAGATGATCTCCTTGACGGTCATGCGGGGGTTCAGGGAAGCGATCGGGTCCTGGAAGATCATCTGCATCTGCGTGACGATCCGCTCATGCTTCGCTTTATGCCGCTCCGCCTTGTATTCCTGCTGCAGGGCGGCCTTCTCCGCGTCCGCGGCCTTGGCCAGCAGCGGGGCATATTTCTCATCGACCGCCTTCACCTGCGCCTTGGCGTACTCCTTGTCGCAGTTCTTGTGCGCCTTGTCCGCAATGCGGATCTTCTCGCGGTTTTCCGCCACGATCCGGTCGAGCTTCGCCTTGTCCTCCGCGGTCTTGGCGGAGGCCTTGTACTCCTCCCGGGCGGCGCGGATCGCCTCGCGGTAGCTGCGCTTGCCGGCGGCAATCAGAATGCCTTTAAAGTATACGTTGCCGGCCGTGATGTCATAGAGCTTGATGATGGAGCGGCCGGTAGTCGTTTTGCCGCAGCCGGACTCGCCGACCAGACCGAAGACCTCGCCCTTTTTGATCTCAAAACTGACGTCGTCCACGGCCTTGAGGGCGCCCTCGCCCTTGCCGAAGTACATGGAGAGGTGCTCAACCTTGAGCAGAACATCCTGATCGTTTATGCTCATTTGTTCTCTCCTCTCTTGCTCTTCATCCGTTCGATTCTGTCGTTGATGATCTTGGGACGCTCCAGCTTCGGCGCATCCGGATGCAGCAGCCAGGTTGCCGCGTAATGGGTGTCGCTGACCTTGAACATCGGCGGCTGCTCCTCGAAGTCAATCGCCATGGCGTACTTGTTGCGCGGGGCAAAAGCGTCGCCCTTGGGCGGGTAGATCATGTTCGGCGGCGTGCCGGGGATGGACTCCAGCTTTTCCTTGGTGTCCAGGTCCGGCATGGAGCTCAGCAGCGCCCAGGTGTAGGGGTGACGGGGATCGTAGAAAATCTCTTCCGCCGTGCCGTATTCGACGATCTTGCCGGCATACATGACGGCGACGCGGTCAGCCATGTTGGCCACAACGCCCAGGTCATGCGTGATGAAGATGATCGACAGCTCGCGCTCGGCCTTCAGCTTGTTGATCAGCTCCAGGATCTGCGCCTGGATGGTCACGTCCAGCGCCGTGGTGGGCTCGTCGCAGATGAGGATATCGGGGTTGGCGGCCAGAGCGATGGCAATGACGATACGCTGACGCATGCCGCCGGAGAACTCGAAGGGATACTGGTTATAGCGCTTGCGCGGCTCGGCGATGCCGACCTCCTCCATCAGCTTGATGGCGCGGTCCTTGGCAATGCGCTGCGTGACCTTGGCAGCCTCGCCCTTGGCGTTAGTCTTCAGATAGTCAATCGCCTCGGCGGTCTCCTTGTCGAAATCGCGCTCGCCGCGGTGAGCCAACAGCTCCTCGTAGTGCTGCACCTGACGGTCAATCAGGTGGACGACGTTCGCCTTCACCAGCTCCAGGTCGGTGATCGAGGCCTCGGCCACCTTCCAGTCGGGTTCCTTGCCGCGGGCGGTCAGCCGGTCATGCTTTCTCTTCTGGCGCTCGTAGCGCTTCTGCGCCTTGGCGTTATTGCCGATGGAGGCGAAGTAGCGGGCGACCTCGGCCTTTAGGCCGGGCCCGAAGGTGTAGCTCAGGCTGTCCTTGACGATGGCCAGCGGGTCGATGGTATCCTCCACCGCCGCGCTGAGCGTCTTGACGGCCGCGGCACACTCCGCCTTGTCCAGGTGGGCCTTCTCAAAGGTCGGGACGGCCTGGCGCAGGGTCTGGATGGCGCGCTCCATGCTCTCATAGGAGAGGGCGGCGGAATGGGCAATGCCCTTTTCGGCCTTCTCGTGGAAAGAGGCCATAAAGTTTTCGCCCATGTAAGCGGCCAGGTGCTCGTTGAGCTCCGGGATCGGGAGCTTCGGCAGCTCCTTGCCGACGCACTGCTGATAATAGCCGATGCCGAAGAAGTCGGGCTCGTCGAGTGTGAGCGCCTTCTTCAGGATCTCCTGCATGGCGCGCAGCGCTTCGATCAGCTTCGCGGCGTCTCCGCCCTTGGTAACGGGAGCAATCTGCCCCTTCGCGTCGTCGGTGAGCTTCTTGATCTGCTCGGCCTCATCCTTCACCAGATACTCATGGATCGCGGTTTTGGCGTTATCACAGATGTTGTTGACGCGGTATTTGACGTCCTTCGCCGCATTCTTCTCCAGCTCAAAGGCCAGAAGCTCGATGTCTTCGACGGCCTCCTTTGCGGCCTCTCTCGCCCGGTTATACTCGCCCTCCAGCTGGACGTGCTTGTATTCAAAGGCGCTGAAGGTCTTGCAGTTCTGGCTGAAGTCGGACTTGGCGGCCGAATCGCTGCCCAGTGCCTCGTTCGTACGCTGTTCCAGATTTTTCAGGAAGGTCTTGAAGTTGAGGCGGCTTTCCTTCTGCCTGGCCTTGCCCTTGAGAATCATGGCCTCGGTCAGCTGGCGGCCGATCTTGACAATGGGGTTCAGGCTGGACATCGGGTCCTGGAAGATCATGGAGATCTTGTCGCCGCGGATCTTGTGGAAATCCTCTTCGCTGATCTTCAGAAGATCCTTGCCGTCATAGATGATCTCGCCGGATTCCGTGATGGCGTTGGCGGCTTGGATGCCCAGGATCGCCTTGGAGGTCACGGACTTGCCGGAGCCGGACTCGCCGACAATAGCGAGCGTTTCGCCCTTGGCGAGGTCGAAGCTGATGCCGCGCACCGCCTGGACCTTGCCGTTGGTGGTACGGAAGGAGACGCGGAGGTCTCGGACCTGCATTTTATTTTCCATGATCAGTCATCCTCCCCTCTGGTGGTCGGGTTGAACGCATCGCGCAGACCGTTGCCGAACAGGTTAAAGGAGATGAGCAGCAGCGAGATAAACAGCGATGGGAAGAAAATCGCGTGGGGCGCCGAGGTCATCGCCACCTGGCCCTGGCTCATCAGCGTGCCGATGCTGGTGCCGGCGAAATCGCTGAGGTTGATGATGCCCAGGTAGGTCAGCTGCGTTTCGGAGCTGATGACGCTCGGAATGACCAGCGCGACGCTGGTGATGATCGTGCCGAGGGAGTTCGGGAAGATGTGCTTGAACATCAGCCGCGCATCCGAGGCGCCGAGGGTACGGGCGGCAAGGATGAACTCCTGGCCCTTGAAGCGGTAGAACTGCCGGCGGGTCAGGGCGGCCATGCCGAGCCAGCCGGTCAGCACAAAGGCAAAGAGGAACGATGGCACGACGCCCACCTTCTGCGCCAGATGCAGCTGGAACAGGGTCGTGGCAACCACGAAGGGGATGCCGCCCAGGATGTCGCTGATGCGCTCCATCGTCAGGTCGATCGCGCCGCCGTAGTAGCCCTCGATCGCGCCGTAGATCGCGCCGATGAAGAGGTTGATGGCCGAGACCAGCACGGCGAAGATGATGGAGAAGCGGGCGCCGATGCCGATGGCCATGAACAGATCCTGGCCCATGGAGTTGGTGCCGAAGAGGTAGAAGGGCTCATGACCGTTGACGTAGGTGTAGTAGTTGTAGTAGTTCACGCGGCACTGCACAGAGCCGGACTTGGCCGTGGAATAGACATAGCTGCCGTCGTCGCCCGGGATGCGCAGGGAGTGATACTCCGCACCGGCAAGCGCCTGGTTGGTGGAGTAGACCGGCACAAAGTTGCCGTCCGCGTCCAGCTTGGCGCCGCCGGATTTGTCCACCTTGTACCACAGATTGGGGTTGTCGGTGATGCCCTCGATGTCCTTGGGCTCGACATAGGGGTAGATCACCTGGATGCCGGTCTCGTCCTGCCAGGCCTGAATCTTTTCAAACTCGGCGTAGGAGAAGACGCTGTAGATCATGCCCTTTTCGTAGTACTGGTTGGTCTCGATCGTGTAGCTGTACACGTCGCGGGTTTTGCCGCGGTGGGTGGTCTGCGTGGTGATCGTCTTGAGGATCCGCAGCACCGGGTCCCGCCCGGTCTCCTCCGCGATGCCGCGCCAGAAGGTCATGCTCTTTTCGTTCTGGCTGGAGCGGGTCGTCGCGCCGTCAAAGATCCCGAGATGCTTTTCCGCGATCGCCTCAACATAGGGGGCATAGCTCTGATAGAACCTGTCCTTGTCGTTGATGGTGTAAGGGGAAATGATCGGGGAGATCAGCGCAAACAGGAGCAGAAACGCAATGATGAACGCGGCCACGACGGAGGATTTGTTCTTGCGGAAGCGCAGCCAGGCGTCCGCCAGATAGCTGCGGGACTTGGTCTCGAGCTTGGTGTCGTGGAGCGCGGTGTCCATCTGCGTAAAGACAAACCTCGATTTGTCTATATGTTGATAAGCATTATTCTTGTTATCTGTCATTTCTTCGACCCCATTCTGATCCGCGGATCAATAAATCCGTAGCTGATATCGACCACAATGCCGGCAGCCAGACCGATCGCCGTGTAGAAGCAGGAGTCCAGCATGAAGATATTGTAGTCGCGGCCGTTGATGGCGTTCAGGTAAAGGTTTCCGACGCCGGGGATCGCAAAGATCTTCTCAATGACGAGGGAGCCGGCCATGATGCCGATAAACTCGCCGAAGATGGCCGGGACGACGACCACCGCGCAGTTTTTCAGCGCGTGGCGGACCGTCGCCTGGGCGCGGGTCAGGCCCTTGGTGCGCGCCAGCAGCATGAACTCGCTGGTCAGCACCTCGGTCAGCTCGGCACGGGTTGTTCTGGTAAAGCCGGCGATGACGGTGAAGGAGAGGGACAGCACCGCGGGCAGCATACTGACAAACATGCCCCAGCTGAGCCAGTCCGTGCCGGCCTTCATCAGGAACGGGAACCAGCCCAGCTTGAAGCTGAGCACGTACTGGATGATAAAGGCGTAGACAAAGCTCGGCACCGAGATGACGATCATGGTCAGGGTCGAAATCGTGTAGTCGATCCAGGTATTCTTCTTCAGCGCCGCCCAGACGCCGAGCGCAATGCCGATCGGGATACTCAGAATGATGGAATACAGGTTGACGATGACCGTCGCGGGCAGCTTGGTGAGGAAAATCGCGGCGACGTCCTGGCCGAAGTAAAGCTTGTCGCTGACACCCCAGTCAAATTTGGTGACGACGTTTTTCAGGAAGATCCAGAATTGCACCAGGTACGGCTTGTTGTATCCGGCCGCCTCACGTCTCAATTCTATGATCTTGGTGTGCGGGTCATTAAGCGGCAGCTCGGCCGGCGGCAACATGCGCACCAGCACGAAGCAGATCAGGGTAATCACGAGCAGAGTAAAGAGCATCAGCAAGATTCTCTTGACAATATACTTGCCCATATAATTCCTCCCCCCATCGGTTTATTTTGGTTTGCGTTGTGGCCCCTGCGCTTGTAAAAGCCGCGTCATGAAGGCACGGCGCGGCTTTTAGCAATGCAGAGACGACACAGATTGAAGATCTCGATTGTTTTTTTAGTCCAATAGTTGCAGGGGCAAAGCCCCTGCAACTACCGGAAAATTATAGCTCAGTGTGCGTTGAGCAAAGCTGCTGGCAATCAGTAAGTCAGCTCGCCGCCCTCGGAAGCAACGTAGGCAGCCCAGTCAGCATCGCTGTAGTTGTACTTCATGTACTGGATGCCGCCGCGGCCAAGGATGGGATTGTACTCATCGACGACGTAGAAGACCTGCTTGGAGAGCAGAGCAGCGGAAGCGTCCTGCAGCATGGGCAGGTAGTCATAGGTGCCGAGGATGATGGTCTCAAGAGCAGCCAGGATGTCCAGACGGGTCTCAACATCGGCGATGCCGTCGCCGAAGCAGTACTCCTTGCCGTTGTCGGCAGTGACGGTGGCGCCGTTGAGGGCGTCGGACCATCTGTGGATATCCATGGTGATCTCTTCGCCGTTGACCTCGAGGGTCATGTCGACGTCGTCAGAGACGAACCACTGGCCGTCATACTGGTAAGCGGGGTTGACGTACAGGTCGGTCAGGCTGAACGGGTTCAGCGCAGAGCCGGACCAGCCGCCCAGAACGGTGTCGGACAGGCCGGCTTTGATCTTGTTGGACCAGTCGTTGCCGTAAGGAGCGGACTTGATGAAGTTGATCTTGCCCTCGAACGGGGTGCCGGCAGTGACCTCAGCCATCTTCTCGTTGAGGTAGTCGATGGTGCGGGTCATGAAGTCGGAGTCGGAGGACATGCAGTACTCGATGGTAACGACCTGATCGCAGATGCCGTCGTTGTCAGCGTCGGTGATGTAGCCGGCCTCGAGGCCTTCCGCGAAAGCAGCCGCGAACAGCTCCTTGGCGGTCTCGGGATCGTAACCGGTGATGGAGGCAACAGCCGCGTCGAGGTCGCCGCCGAAGTCGTCAACGTTCACGGAGTAGAACGCGCACAGGGCCTTCTTGGCCTGGTCGGTGTCGCGGTAGCGGGCGCCGGTGTCGGGGTCATAGATGTAGGCATTGCCGATGATGCCATAGCCGCCGGAGCGGGACGGGGAGACGGTGGAGGCGAAGAGCTCCTTGTCGTAGGTGACGGCAATGGCCTTGCGGAAGTTGAGGTTCAGCAGCATCTGCAGGTCGAGCGCGGCGGTGTCGAAGTCGGCAGCCGCTTCACGGTTCTCGATGGCCTGCTTGTAGCCGTTGAGGATCAGGAAGAAGATGGTCTCGGAAGGAGTGAAGTAGACGTAGTCGGAGTTGCGGTAGGTGGCGAAGTCGGAGGCCTGCAGGCCGTAGGTCATCAGCTCGCCCTTGAGGAACATGAGCTTGCGGGTCTCAGCCTCGGCGACGACCTCGGTCTCGATGATGTCGGTCTGATACATCGGGTAGGTCTCGCCGTCCTCAGGATCGACGTAGACATGCTTGCCGTCGGTCCAGCCGTACCAGTTCTCGTTCTTCTCGAACTTCATGAACTTGTCGGCCTGGTAGGTGACGAGCTTGTAGGGGCCGTAGGAAGAGGTGGTCTCCACGCTGGTGTTGTAGGTGGAGCTCCAGACGCCGTTGGACTCGGAGAGGTTGGCCTCATAGAGGTCTTCCTTCACGATCCAGTTGCTGCTCAGGTTGTAGTGCAGGTTGAAGCCGGCAAGGCTCTTGCCGAAGACGAGGGTGATCTGGTACTCGCCGCTCTTGAAGCAGCCGACGGTGGAGTCGTAGTCCAGGCCGGTCTCGTACTGGCCGGTGATGGTGTAGAGCTCGTCGGCGGAGTAGGCCTCGTAGCCGGCGCCGGCGCCGAGGTAATCATCATACAGCTCTTTGCCGCTGAAGGCGTCGTCCACGTTCTCGCCGTAAACGGTCTCGTCAGTGACGGACACATACTGCGGCAGCGCGTTGCCCTCGGCGTCGGTGTAGCTGGCATCAGCGTTCCAGAAGTCGTAAGCGTCGACATACAGGTCCTCGACGTTGCCGCCGGCGGCCAGGAACTCGGTGGTGGTCATGCCGATGGCGGTGTACTCAAGCTGGCCCTGCAGCGCGTAGTTCTCTGCACCAGCGATGCAGAGGTCGCCGGCGTAGTAGTCGGTGGCGCGGTAGTTCAGCAGGTCAGGATTGAGCAGCTGCTTCATGGAGTAGACATAGGTGTCGGCATTGATGGGGGTGCCGTCCTCCCAGCAGGCGTCGGGATTGAGGTCGATGGTGTAGGCGTAGCCGGCGGTGGCGGACTCGGGGATGTTGAACTCCGGGCGCTCAGCCTTGATCTGCTCGGTCACGTCGACAGGCTCGGAAGCCGCCATCTCGGGAACGATCACATAGCCGGTGTAGGGTTCCTTGCCCTCGACCGGGTGCAGCTCGTCGTTGAACCAGAAGCTGTACAGACCGGCGCGCAGGAATTCAGAGGGATAGCTGTCGTCCGTGGTCTGGTAGGTGTGAGGGTTCCAGTTGGTCGCCATGGTGGAGACGGAATCCTGATACGTATAGGTAACAGGTGCAGCGGGGGTCTCGGCAGGCTGCTCGGCAGGCTGCTCGGCAGGCTGCTCGGCGGGCTGCTCGGCAGGCTGCTCGGCGGGCTGCTCGGCCGGGGTCTTTTCACCGCAGGCGGCCAGAGCGAACACCATAGCCAGTGCCAGCACGAGGGCCAGAAGCTTGGACAGGTTCTTGCTCATTTTTTCATTTCCTCCTATAATGATTTTATTAAACGCACATCATGTACGGATAATAAACACAGATCGTTTTCCCCGCCGCGCAGAGCCTTTGCGGCAAAGGGAAAAATATACGCTTGCTCCGTTCACAAATCCGTAAAATATATTATCATATCCGCCTTTCAATTACAAGCAAGAAATGACCGTTTTCATTTTATTCACCCCCATATTATGCAATCTGCCTGGTTTGCCCGGGCAGATTTTTGGTGATTCTTGTTAATTGTGGCCTGTTTTTTCTATGCAAAACGCCGAAGCTTTCGCTGGAATATTCACAAAAATTTTTGCATATTCATTTTTTCGTTGCAAAATCTTCCATTTCTGCGGCGATTATCCGATAAAAAATCCGCCGTCGCACTGCAAAACCTGGCCTGTGGTGTAGCTTGCCTCCTCCGCGAGATACAAAACGGCGCGCGCGATCTCCTCCGGCTGACCGAGGCGACCCATCGGAATCGTCTCGGCGGCGAGCGCCTCCAGGGTCTCGCGCCCAAGCACCTGCACCATGTCGGTGTCAATGACGCCCGGGGCAACGCAGTTGACGCGGATGCCGCTCGGCGCGAGCTCCGCGGCGAGCGAGCGGCTGAGGCCGATGATGGCGTGCTTTGTCGCGGCGTAGGCCGTCTCGCAGGAAGCGCCGTGGCCGCCCCAGATGGAGCTGACGAAGATCATGCAGCCGCTGTGCTCGTGCAGCATGTTCGGCAGCACAGCCTGCGCGCAGTGAAAAGCGCCGTTGAGGTTGACGTCGAAGATGCGCTTCCACCATTCGGGGCTGATGTCCTGGAACAGCTGCTGCTCGGCGATGCCGGCGTTGGACACGAGCAGCGTCACCGGCCCGAGCTCCCGCTCCACGCGCGCAACCATGTTCTTGACCGCCTCGCGGTCGGCCACGTCCGCCTGCTGCGTGATAACGCGGCAGCCCTCGGCCCGCAGCGTTTCGGCCAGCGTCTCCGCCGCGTCCTCCCTTTCAATATAATTGATGCATACCGCGTATCCCGCCCGGGCCAGGGCCGCGGCCGTCGCCGCGCCGATGCCCCGCGAGGAGCCGGTGACCAAGGCAACTTTCCTTTGCATGATCCATTCCTTTCTCCATTCCGAACTCTGAACTCCATATTCCGAACTCCGAATTTGAATTATCCTTCCGTCTCGTCAAGCCTCTGCTGGATCAGCCGCCTGGCCTCCTCGGCCAGGTCGTTTGTGCTCATTGCCTTGACGCGCCCGGCGTCGATCACGGCCAGAATGTCGAGATAAACAGGCGTTGGCCGCAGAAACAGGCGCTTTTTCACGTTCTCGGTGCCGTGAGTGCAAGCCACAACCACCGGCGCACCCGCCTTCTGGGCGATCTTGAGGGAGCCGGCGTGGAAGGGCAGCATCTCGCGGGTTTTGCTGCGGGTGCCCTCGGGATAGATGCCGATATTGCACACGCCGCGTTTGAGGTAGTCGGCGGCCTGCAGAATGGTCTTGAGCGCCTCGCGGTTATTCTCCCGGTCGATGGCCAGAAAGCCCGCGTGCCGCGCCGTGATGCCGGCGATCGGAATTTCCAGGTTGGAGGGCTTGGAGACGAAGCTGATGTTGTATTTGGCCAGCCAGCCCATGACGATGAGCGGGTCGAACATCGAGCGATGGTTGCTGACAAAGAGGAAGGGTCCTGCCGGCAGCTTTTCCTGTCCCGTCATATGCACGCGCACGCCCGCATAGCCGCCCAGCCACTGCGCCACGGCGGCGCAGATCCAGCGGCTGAAGGCGTGCTGCTTTTGGATGCCCTCGCCGGGGGCGAGGCGCGGCAGCAGGAGGCTGTTGCCCGTGAAGACCAGCGCGAAGAGCAGGTTTGCGACAAGAAAGCTCAGCCCGAAAACGCCCAGCACGCTCCACACCGTCACCGAGGCGGCCAGCGTCGCATACAGTCCGGTCGCCGCCAGACAGAAAATCAGAAAAACCAGAAATATCAAAGCCTTGCCCTCCCCCGATTCTTTTCTCGCCCCTATCATACCGCATCCGGCGCGTTTTTCCAAGTGCTTTTCCCCGGGAGGCGCATTTTTTCCCGCCGCATCTTGAATTTTCAGCCGCTTGATGATACAGTATTTTAAATAATAGGAAAGTATACGTATGAAACAGAAAAGGAGTTAGGCATCATGAAGTACATTATGGCTCTGGATCAGGGGACGACCAGTTCCCGCTGCATTCTCTTCGATCACGCTGGCAATATCTGCGCGATCGCCAACCGCGAGTTCAAGCAGATTTTCCCGAAGCCCGGCTGGGTCGAGCACGACGCCGAGGAGATCTGGAACACCACGCTCGAGGTCTCCCGCTCCACGATGGACAAGCTGCACATCACAGCCGAAGACATCGCCGCCATCGGCATCACCAACCAGCGCGAGACCACGGTGATCTGGGACAAAAACACCGGCAAGCCCATCGCCAACGCCATCGTCTGGCAGTGCCGCCGCACCGCCGGCATCATTGACGATCTGGTCGCGCGCGGCTACGGCGACATGATCCGCGAAAAGACCGGCCTCGTGCCCGACGCCTACTTCTCCGGCTCCAAGATCCAGTGGCTGCTGGACACCGTGCCCGGGGCGCGCGAAAAGGCCGCCCGGGGCGATCTCCTGTTCGGCACGATCGATACCTGGCTCATCTGGAAGCTGACCGGCGGACGCGTGCACGTGACGGACGTCACGAATGCCAGCCGTACCATGCTCTTCAACATCCACACCCTGCAGTGGGATCCGGAGCTGCTGGAGCTGCTGAACATCCCGGCCTCCCTCCTGCCCGAGGTCAAGCCCTCCAGCCACGTTTACGGCAAGACCGATTTTGAGCTCTACGGCGGCGAAATCCCCATCGCGGGTGCGGCCGGCGACCAGCAGTGCGCCCTCTTCGGCCAGTGCTGCTTCGAGCCGGGCACGATGAAAAACACCTACGGCACGGGCTGCTTCCTGCTGATGAACACCGGGCGCGAGCCGGTGCAGAGCAAGAACGGCCTCGTCACCACCATTGCGGTCGGCTTTGACGACCATGTGGAATACGCCCTCGAGGGCAGCATCTTCATCGCCGGCGCCGCAATCCAGTGGCTGCGCGACCAGCTGCAGGTGCTTACCTCGGCCAAGGAGAGCCTCGACTACGCCCTCTCCGTCAGCGACACGGCGGGTGGCTATGTGGTGCCGGCCTTCACCGGCCTCGGCGCCCCCTACTGGAACCAGCGCGCCCGCGGCTGCGTGGTGGGTATCACCCGCGGCTTCAGCCGTTCGCACCTGGTGCGCGCCACGCTCGAGAGCCTTGCCTATCAGACCTATGACATCTGCCGCGCGATGGAGCAGGACTCCGGCATCCCCATCCGCAGCCTGAAGGTGGACGGCGGCGCCTCAGCCAACGATTTCCTGATGCAGTTCCAGAGCGACCTGAACGGCTGCGCCGTCACGCGCCCCCGCTGCATCGAGACCACCGCGCTGGGCGCGGCCTATCTGGCGGGTCTGGCCGTCGGCTTCTGGACGGGCAAAGACGATGTACGCCGCAATTGGTCGGTCGACCGCGTCTTCGAGCCTCGCATGACCGCCGGCGAGCGGAGCGAGCTTGTGCGCGGCTGGCACAAGGCCGTTAAATGCGCCCTGCTCTGGGGAGAAGACGAGTAAATTCGGAATCCGGCGTTCGGAATTCGGAATTGAGGGAGAAACACATGGATTACACGAAACTGAGAAACTGCGAGCTGTTCCTGTTCGACATGGACGGAACGCTGTACCTGGGCGATGAGGTCTATGACGGCGCCGTGGCGCTGATGGAGGATCTGCCGCGCCTGGGCAAAAAATACATCTACCTGACCAACAACTCCTCCCGCGCGGGCACCGATTATATCACCCGCCTGCGCCGCCTGGGCTTCCCCTGCGAGGCGGAGAACGTTTTTACCTCCGGCATGGCCACGGGGCTCTATCTCAACCAGCGGCACCCCGGCGCAAGCGTCTACCTCGCCGGCACCAGAGCCTTCTACCGCGAGCTGCAGAGCTACGGCATTCAGCTCGTCAACGACGAGCTCGGCCACACCGAGGCGGAGGACGTGGACGTGGTGGTGCAGGGCTTTGACACCGAGCTTGTGTACGAAAAGCTCGACCGCGCCGTGCACTATCTGCGCCGCGGCTCGGCCTTCATCGCCGCCAACCCCGACTGGGTCTGCCCGATGCCGCGCGGCGAAGTTCTGCCCGACTGCGGCAGCATCTGCGCGCTGCTGACGGCCTCCTCCGGCGTCAGGCCCGAGTACATCGGTAAGCCCAACCGCAACATGATCGACGTCATCTCCGCCATGACCGGCATCCCCAACGAGAAGATCTGCGCGGTCGGCGACCGGCTCTATACCGACATCGCCGTGGCGCAGAACGCAGGGAGCGTGTCGGTGCTGGTGCTCTCGGGCGAGACGAGCGCCGCCATGGCCGCCGAGGCCGAGCGGCAGCCCGACTACACCCTCCCCAGCGTCAAAGAGCTGCACGAAGTGCTCAAATAAAGCTTCCGCCGGGGGCACATGCCCCCGGCGAGATTGGATCTGCCTATGAAAGCCACCTATCTGCTGCCCATCGCCACGGTCATCCTGATCGTGATCTTTTTTGCCGGGCTGCCCGCGCTGGCCATCTGCCCGCCGCCGAAAAAGCTGAAGGAGGACAAAAGCGGCTGGCGCAGCCACTGGTTCATCCTCGTCCTGACGCTGGTCTATACCCTCGTCGCCTTCCTCAACCTCGGCAACACCCGCTCGCCGCAGACCTTCCGCCGCTTTGACGGCGAGAGTGCCGTGTTCGAGCTGGAGACGCCCGCCCCGATCGGCCGCGTGATGTTCTTCACCGGCATCGTGCAGGGCAGCTTCACCGTCGAGTTTTCGCCCGACGGGGAGACCTGGCTGCCCGCGGCCAGCTACGAGCAGGGGCACGCGGCGCTGCTCAAGTGGGAGGAGCCGAAGCTCGACGAGGCGCCTACCGGCGTCATGCGCGCCCTGCGCTTGACCGGTTACAGCGGCGCAGAGCTCGGGGAGCTGGCGGTGTTCAGCACCGACGGGGAGCTGCTCAGCCTGCTGAGCGACTGCGACGAGCTCTGCGACGAGCAGCCGCTCGTACCGGACACGCCCTATTTCCTCAACTCCAGCTACTTTGACGAAATCTACCACGCCCGCACCGCCTGGGAGCATCTGCGCGGCATGAACCCCTATGAGTGGACGCATCCCCCGCTCGGCAAGTCGATCATCGCCCTCGGCATCGCCCTCTTCGGCATGACGCCCTTCGGCTGGCGCTTCATGGGCACGCTCTTCGGTGCGGCGATGCTGCCGGTGATGTACTGGTTTGCCCGCAAGCTCTTCGGCGGCAGGGCCGTGCCGAACGCCTGCGCCGTGCTGCTGGCCGCCGACTTCATGCACTTTGCGCAGACGCGCATCGCCACCATCGACACCTACGGCGTGTTCTTCATCCTGCTGATGTACGGCTTCATGTATGAGTACCTGCAGAGCCGGAAGCTGAAGGATCTGGCGCTCAGCGGCGTGTTCTTCGGCTTCGGCGCGGCGAGCAAGTGGACCTGCCTCTATGCCGGGGCGGGACTCGGCGTGCTGTGGCTGGCCGACTGGATCCGCCAGGCGCGCGCCGCCGCCCCCGAGGGCAAAGCGCGCGGCGAGGAGCCGATCTCCGGGGATCTCGGGCGGGCCTTTCTGAAAAACGTCGGCTTCTGCCTGGTGTTTTTCGTGGCCGTGCCGGCGCTGATCTATTATCTGGCCTATATTCCCTACGGCAACGCCCGCGGCTGTCTGCCCTTCAGCGGCGACTACACGGCGCTCGTGCTGAAAAACCAGCGCGACATGCTCGGCTACCACGAGGGCGTCAGCGCCACGCACCCCTATTCCTCCCGCTGGTACCAGTGGATGCTGGACATCCGCCCGATCTTCTTCTATTTGAAGAATTTCGGCGACGGGACGCGCTCGAGCTTCGGCGCCTGGCTGAACCCGGTGCTCTGCTGGGCGGGGCTGCTGAGCCTCTTCGTGCTGGCCTATATGGCGCTCATCCGCCGCGACCGCAAGGCGGGCTTCCTGCTCTGGGGCTATCTGGCGCAGCTGCTGCCCTGGGTGCTCATCGCCCGCACCACCTTCGAGTACCACTACTTCCCGAGTTCGATGTTCCTCGTGCTCTCGCTGGGTTATGTGTTCGCCCTGATGCGCGACGGCGTGAAGGACTGGAAATGGCGCGTGTACGGGCTCTGCGGCCTGAGCGCGGCGCTCTTTGTGCTCTTCTATCCCGCGATCTCCGGCCTGCCGGTCAACGGCGCCTCGGCCACGAAGGTCCTCAAATGGCTCCCCACCTGGCCGTTTTAATGTTTAGAACGGAGTGCTTAGCAAAAAGCTCTGTGACAGTTGTCACAGAGCTTTTTCAGCTTGTCAAAAAAGCCCTTATGGGACTTTTTTGACTGCGCTTCAGCCGCCGGGCATTTTGCAATTTGCAAAATGCCATTACCCGAAAAGCCTTGTTTCTCAAGACTTTTCGGACGGCGGGTTATTGAAACGCGAGGCGGGTCTTACCCCCTCGCGCTCCCCCGCGGCTCTTTTGCGCAATTTGTTTTGCGGTTCTTTGACAGTTTCAAACAGCTCTGTGACAACAGTCACAGAGCTGTTTCATTGTGAGAAGGTTAACTTCGCGCTGAATTATCCGATTTTCAGGGTCTCCCAGAGGGAAGTGATATAGCCCAGGGTGTCAGCATCGAGGTTATAGAAAGCGTACTCGTTGAGGTACTCGTTGAAGCGGTCGGTGAAGCGGTAGAGCATGTCCATCGTCTCCTCGCCCAGCTCCTCCTGATAGTCGGCGTTGTTGTAGACCAGGGAGTTCGGGGAGGCGTAGTAGATATACTCGGCGTTGGCAATGGCCGGCTCCTCGGAGAGCATGTAGTTGATGAAGATTTCGGCCAGCTCCTGGTTGCGGCAGCAGCTCGGGATGCACATCGCGTCGACAAAGAAGTTGGTGCGCTCGGGGTAATAGAACTGCAGATCCACGCCCTCGGCCTCGGCGTCGAGCATCGTGAAGTAGTCGCCGGCGTAGTAGGCGCCGATGGCGGCCTCGCCGGACTCCATCATGTTGTAGATCTCATCCATCACGTAGCTCTTGACGAGCGGCGCCTGGGTCTTCAGCTCGGCCAGCGCCTGATCCCACACCGCGTGGTCGGTGCTGTTGACGTCGAGGTTCAGCTTGTACTGCGCAGTGGCAAAGGCGTCGCGGGGGTTGTTGAACTGCAGGATCTGGCCCGAATACTTCTCGTTCCACATCAGATCCCAGTCGCCGACGTCCGCCTCGTCCACGACGGCGGCGTTGTAGATCACGCCAACTACGCCGTAGGTGTAGGGTACGGAGTAGGTGTTGGCCGGGTCATAGTACAGTCCGCGGAAGCTCTCGTCGATATACTGGTAGTTGGGGATGTTGTCGAAGTTGAGCGGCAGGAGCATATCCTCGGCCGCCATGCGGGCGATCATATAGTCGGAGGGGATGATGATGTCGTAGCTCACAGCGCCGCTGGAGAGCTTGGCGTACATGTCCTCGTTGCTGGCGTAGGTGCTGTAGTTGACCCTGACCTTCTGGCCATACTCGGTCTCGTACCAGTTCTCGAAGGCCTTGATCGTGTCGAGCGAGCCCTCGGAGCCGTCGGAGATATACTCGCCCCAGTTGTAGACGTTGAGCGTGAGGGTGTCCTTGGAGCCGCAGCCGGCCAGAGAAATCAGCGCGAGCAGCATTGCGGCGCACAGGATGACAGACAGAACTTTTTTCATGGATCGTTCCTCCCAATATAATACTGAAAACTAAGCACTAAGCACTAAAATCTATTTCCTCGCCTTCTTCTTTTCCCGGGCCTCCTTCACGGTCTGGGCCGTGTTGGCGTCGAGCAGGTTCGAGATCAGCAGCAGCGCGAGGATGACAAAGAAGATGATCGTCGCGAGAGCGTACATCTTCGGCGTAACGGTTTTCTTCGTCATGTTGTAGATGCGGATCGGCAGGGTCTGGAAGCCGTTGCCGGAGGTGAAGTAGCTGATGACGAAGTCGTCGAGCGAGAGCGTGAAGGCCATGATGAGGCCGGTGACGACGCCGGGAAAGATTTCGGGGATCTCCACCTTCAGGAAGGCCTTGAGCGGCGTGCAGCCGAGGTCCATCGCCGCCTCGGGCAGCGCCTGATCCATCTGCTGCAGCTTCGGCAGCACCTGCAAAATGACATAGGGCAGGCAGAAGGTGATGTGGGCGATCAGCATGGTGGCGAAGTTCAGACTCGTCGCCGCGCCGAAGAGCCGGCCGACGAAGACGAACATCAGCATCAGGGAGATGCCGGTGATGATGTCGGGGTTGATCATCGGGATGTTGGTCACGGTGTCGAGCGCGAGGCGCAGATAACGGCTGCGGAGCCGGTGGATGCCGACGGCGGCGGCCGTGCCCATGACGGTGGAGATGAGCGCCGCGCTCACGGCGAGGATCAGCGTGTTTTTCACGGCGCCGAGGGTCTCCGCGTCGCGGAAAAGCTCCTCGTACCAGTGCAGCGATACGCCGGAGAAGACCGACAGGCTCTTGGCCTCGTTGAAGGAAAAGACCAGCAATATTGCGATCGGCGCGAAGAGGAAGAGCATGACGAGCCCGGTATAGACTTTGGCGATCGGTTTCATTTCTCTCCCCCTCCTTTCAGGCCATGGCGCGCTTGTTGGCCGCGCGCTGCAGCAGCGCCATGCCGACGAGCAGCACCAGCATCAGGATAAAGGCAATGGCGGCGGCGAAATGCAGGTTGTTGGCCACGTACTGGCTCTCAATCGCGTCGCCGATCAGGTAAAACTTGCCGTTGCCGAGCTTCTGGGAGATATAGAAGGTGGATATTGAGGGGATCAGCACCATCTCCACGCCGGAGATGACGCCCGGCAGGCTCAGCGGCCAGATCACGCGGCGCAGCACGCCCGCGCCGCTGCAGCCGAGG
>OCTX012290805.1_pt1 | contig 22399 bp, 20 predicted proteins | sample 1539691 | NCBI WGS metagenome assembly OCTX01 (sample SAMN02144231, study PRJEB22623) | gut metagenome | biome: sheep rumen | host: Ovis aries | place: New Zealand
ATAGAGGATAGCGCGCTCGTTCATCCAAGAACGGAACACAGCGCAGATAGCACCCCAGAGCTGCTCGATAGGATCGTTGGGGAAGTCCTTGCCCGTGCGCTCCTTGATAGCAGCCTTGAACAGCTGAACCAGCTTCTTCAGCTCGTCGACACTCAGGTCCTTATCCAGTTTCACGCCACGCTCAGCCTTCACCTTCTCGATGATCTCCTCGAACGGATCGATATCGGTCTTGTTGACGGGCTTCATCTCGAGCACCACATCACCGTACATCTGTACGAAACGACGATAGCTGTCATATACGAAATGAGGATTGTTGGTCTTCTTCACCATACCCTCAGCCACCTCATCGTTCAGACCGAGGTTCAGGATGGTATCCATCATACCAGGCATAGAGGCACGAGCACCTGAGCGAACAGAAACAAGCAGGGGGTTCTCCTTGTCGCCGAACTTAGAGTTCATCAGGGTCTCAATGTGCTTTACAGCAGCCATCACATCGTCGTTCAGTAACTCCATGATCTTCTGCTGACCTACCTGATAATATTCGTTACAGCAATCAGTAGTGATTGTAAAACCTGGAGGAACAGGTACACCAATCAGGTTCATCTCAGCAAGGTTAGCACCCTTGCCGCCAAGTTCCTCACGCATCTTTGCATTACCTTCGGCCTTACCGTTACCGAAGAGGTAAACTCTTTTTTGACTCATAAATTTATTATTTATAGTAATGATTATAAATTGTTTTTTATTTAATTCCGCAAAGATACCACAATTTGAGCGAATATCCAAATAAAATAGCTAAAAAATTGCAATGCAGATATGACATTTTTATTTTTTTGGCACGGATTACACGGATTAACACGGTTTTTTAATATTATTTTTGTACCTTTGCCGCCCAAACAGATAAATAAGATGGCAAGAACAAAGAAACCTTTACCGCTCCTTGAGAGCGTTCGTATAGAGTCTGTGGCAGCTGAAGGCAAATGTCTGTTCCACTGGAATGACCTGGTGGTATTTGTACCCTTCTGTGTGCCTGGTGATGTGTGTGACGTGCAGATCCGTCGAAAGAAGCACTCCTTTGCCGAGGGTGAGGTTGTACGTTTTATAGAATATAGTAATGTACGCGCGATACCATTCTGCACGCACTTCGGTGTATGTGGCGGCTGCAAGTGGCAGAATTTGCCTTACGAGGAACAGCTGAAGTTCAAGCAACAGCAGGTGTATGACCAGCTGCATCGGATAGGCAAGGTGGAACTGCCAGAGTTCCGTCCTATTCTGGGTAGTGTGAAGACACAGGAATACCGCAACAAGCTCGACTTCGGCTGTGCTAACAAGCGTTATCTGACGAAGGAACAGATTGAGAGTCTCCCCCATGCCCCCTCCAAAGGGGATGGGAGTGCAGAGGCGGCAGAAGATGCATCACGCTTCACGCTTCACACCTCACTCAAGGATGTGCCGGCCATCGGCTTCCATATTACGGGTGCTTTCGACAAGATCCTGCCCATCGAGAAATGCTGGCTGATGGACGACCTTCACAACCAAATCCGCAATGAGATCTACGACTATGCTATGGCCCACGATTTCTCGTTCTTCGATCTCAGAGCCCAAACAGGACTGCTCCGCGATGTCATTATCCGCAACTCGAACACTGGTGAGTGGATGGTGATCGTACAGTTCTGCCTCCCCCCGACCCCGTCCAACGAGAAGGGAAGTTGGGATGACGGAAACGGCCAGAAGGCTTTAGGACTCCTTCAACATATTGCCGATAAGTTCCCGCAGATCACATCATTACTATACCTCGACAACCAGAAATGCAACGACACCATTGGCGATCAGGACATTCTGGTGTTCAAGGGGAAAGACCATATCTACGAGACGATGGAAGACCTGAAGTTCAAGGTTGGCCCGAAGAGTTTCTACCAGACGAATACCGAGCAGGCCTACCACCTCTACTCTGTGGCCCGCGATTTTGCATTCAGTTCTCCTCTCACTTTGAAGGGACAGGGAGAGGCCCCATTGGTGTATGACCTCTATACCGGTACCGGCACCATCGCCAACTTCGTTGCGCGACAGGCACAGAAGGTAATCGGTATCGAGTATGTGCCCGAGGCCATCGAAGATGCAAAGGTAAACTCGGAAATCAACGGCATCACCAACACCCTCTTCTATGCAGGTGACATGAAGGACATATTGACAGACGACTTCATCAACGAGCATGGGCGCCCCGATGTGATTATTACCGACCCTCCACGTGCCGGCATGCATCCTGATGTGGTGAAGACCATCCTCCGGGCAGACCCAGAACGCATCGTCTACGTCAGCTGTAATCCTGCTACTCAGGCACGCGATCTTCAAGACCTAGACGTACAGTATCGCGTAGTCGCTGTACAGCCCGTGGACATGTTCCCACACACGCCTCATGTAGAAAATGTAGTGCTTCTTGAGCGCAAAAAGTAAAATATTACGGAAAAAATTTGGCCATTCCATTTCTTTTCCGTATATTTGTGCCCATATAACCTAAAACAGATTGGTATGATGTTAAAGAAATCATTATCGTTAGTCGTTGTGCTGATGTTAGGATTCAGCGCCAACGCATCTGCCGAAGAGCAGGAAGTACAGAACACCCAGCAGGAGAAGAAACCGCTTATCGAACTCCCGCAGTGGGTCAAGAACATCAAGTTCAGTGGATACGGCATGTTGCAGTATCAGGGTGAAGACAAAGAGGGTTCGCACAGCAACACCTTCAACCTCCGTCTGGCCCGTTTCATCCTGGATGGAAAGATTGGCGACTTCGACTGGCGCGCCCAGATTCAGGGAACCAATGCCACAGGCCCAGGACAGCCTACCGTACAGCTCGTAGACCTTTATGCAGAATGGCGCAGGTATCCGGAATTCAAGGTACGTGCCGGTCAGTTTAAGCGCGCCTTCACTTTTGAGAACCCCACCCACCCCATCACGCAGGGCTGGCGCGGCTATGCCGACGTGATCAACAAGCTCTCAGCCTTCGGTGACCGTACAGGTGAGCGTTCTTCCGGTGGTCGTGATATCGGTATCCAGGTGTCGGGTGATCTTTTCCCTAATGCCAATGGCCGTCGTATCCTCCACTATCAGGTTGGTGTCTATAACGGTGAAGGTGTGAACCAGAAAGATATGGATAATCGCAAGGACTTTATAGCCGGTCTCTGGGTAATGCCCGTCAAGGGTGTACGTATCGGTGCCTTCGGATGGACTGGTTCGCGTGGTGGCATGCTGGATCCTCTTACAGGCGAGACCCGCAGCATAGAGAAGAACCGTTATGCCCTCTCTGCCGAGTACGACTTGAATGAATATACCTTCCGTGCTGAATATATCCACAGCCAGGGCTGGGGTGCCAAGTCTCCCGGTAACAACGTGAGAGAGATCTATTACGAGAATGGCAACAAGGCCGATGGTTGGTATGTATTCGGTATCGTACCCCTTATCAAGGGTAAGCTCTACGGCAAGGCCCGTTACCAGACCTATCGCAATCAGAAGAACTGGTCGTCATCAGTCAATCAGGTAGAGTGCGGTCTGAACTACAAGTTTACAAAGAATCTGGAGATCCATGCTGAGTACTCTCACGTGAACGACAGGAATCTTGCTGATGGCAAGCACAACTACAACCTTGTCGACGTAGAACTCGACTTCCGCTTCTAACCCTTGTGGAAGCGCCTTGTCAGTGCCTGCCACAGATGCGTCTTACGGCGCAGAATCTGAAGTGAGAAAAGACAGCTGCAAGTCACCAAGAGAGTCCCCAGCGACCAATAGGTGATTCCCTCGGTGCTCAGGGTCAATACAAACACAAGCAGGCCAAGCACTGTCTGAACAGCAGCATACTGGAATACGGTTGCCGAACAGCGGTAACCGTATTTTATATACGCATAGCCGTTTATCAGCAGGTATTCAAACAGATGGGCCAGTGTGATAGCGACACCTGTACCATAGAGTCCCCAATGCTCGTAGCCGATGATGAACAGCAGCACAAAGACCACATAGTATGACGTCTCCAAAAACAGGTATTTCAGCGAGTAGCCGCGTGCCAACGTGATATAAGCTACGGGCATTGTCAACACCTTCAGATACATCGCCAGCGCTGCTACCTGAGCCATCTCCACTACGGGAAGGAATTTAGAACTGAACAACAGGGGAATCAAGATCGGCAGCGCAATAATCAAGCCTGCCAGCATCGGCGAGAGCAACAGCAACGACACTTCCATCTGACGGTTTACGCACTCATTCGTGGCAACTATATCCTGATGCACTCCTGAGAGTCGTGGGAAATAGTCAGTCTCCATCGCCGAGAACACCATCCCCGCATACGTGATGGTCAGCATGTAGCCTGCGTTGTAGAGACCCAACATATCCAAATCGCCCACCACGTTCAAATAAGAGCGGATCAACATCTCCGAAGCACTGCCCACAACAGCTGCCAACGTGTATGCAACACCCAGTCTCACCATCTCCATTCCCTCCCCAAGAATCCCCCTGGAACCCCACAGCCGCAAGGGCATCAGCCGGAACGAGTGGCGGATAGTGAGCAGCATCGTAGTCAGCGTCATCAGTACGATGACGGGCACGATACCAGACTCGCCGAAATAGAAATACACAGGAACCGAGATTATCAATGCGGCAGCCACCGAAAGGATCTGAACTAGCGCCAGTGCTCCAAGTCTGCGCATACCCTTCAAGATAGCCGTCTCACCACCTGTAATGGCTAGCATACCCACGGCTGGAGACAACAGCATGAAATGCAGGCTGTGGTTACCCCAGGCAAAAGTCGTCTGGCTCAACAGCGGTCCGATGAGGATACAAATGAGCATACCCAACAGCGCCGTAAGCACACTCCACCCTCTCACCACCTTCACGAAGTGTTCAAGAGCCGCCTGGTCACCTTGATCGAAAAGTGCAGAGATATGACGCACTGCACTGAAGGAAACGCCAAGATTAGTGGACTGCGATACGAAATTCACTGTTGTATTGAAGAGCGAAGCCAGTCCCATACCTGAAGGGCCGAGCAATAGGGCAATAAGTTTTGTACGCACAAGCCCCATCCCAATGTTCAGGCCCTGTACACCTCCGAAAATACCCGTATATTTCAGAACGTGGTTGTATGTTTCGTCTGTTTCTTTCGCCATATCTCCATATTTCAAACGCAAAATTACACAAAATATTTCAAAATACGAAATAAAAACACTATCTTTGCACCCGTATGGAGAAAAACTTTCAGGAACCGAAGCCGTTGGTGAGTTTTATCATCGCCTATTACGAGGTGCCCGTCAAGATGCTACGAGAGTGTCTTGACAGTATCCTTGCACTCTCATTGAGCAGTTCTGAACGACAAATCATCGTCGTTGACGACGGCTCTGACGAGAGTCCTATAACGGCTCTCACCGACTATGCCGACGATATTCTCTACCTGCGCCAGCGTCATCAAGGCTTAAGCGTTGCCCGTAATACGGGTATCCGCATGGCTACGGGCGAATACCTGCAGTTTGTCGATGCTGACGACCTGCTCCTTAATGCCCCCTACGAGCATTGTCTCGACCAAGTGCGCTTTGGCAAGTATGAGATGGTAACCTTCTGTCTGACGGACAAGCCTGGGGCTCCAACTGAAATCAACACTTCGGAGCCACAGAGCGGTGCCGAACTCATGCGCCACACGAATATACATGGTTCTGCCTGCGGTTATCTTTTCCGCCGGTCTATCCTTGGCGATCTGCGTTTCACACCAGACATTCTCCACGAGGACGAGGAATTCACCCCTCAACTGATGCTTCGCGCAGAAAGCGTATGTATCACAGACGCAAAGGCTTACCATTACCGTCATCGCAGTGGTTCCATCATTACGGGCAGTCATATTCGCCAACGCCTCCGTCGGCTTAACGACAGCAAAGGTGTCATCCTTCGTCTCCATACGATAGCCGATCGTCTGCCTGCCGAAGAACGGGCTGGACTCCAGCGTCGCATTGCTCAGCTTACGATGGACTATCTCTACAATGTCATCCGCCAGACGAAATCGAGTATTTACCTGGAGCATCGTGTAGAGGAACTGCGCCGGAAGGGACTCTTCCCGCTGCCTGATCGCGATTATACGCGGAAATATACCTGGTTCCGTCGACTGAGCAATAGCCGTAAAGGCCGAGCACTTCTGTTGCGGATCATCCCACTGTTTCCCCAAGAACGCTAACCGCCGTCTCTCCCATGATATCCGTCATCGTCATTACCTATAATCAGGAGAAGACCATCGCGCGTGCCCTCGACTCCATACTCTGTCAGAAATGTCACCAGCCAGTCGAAATCGTCGTAGGTGAAGACTGTTCGACGGACAACACCCCTGCCATCTGCCGAGACTATGCCGCCCGTTATCCCCAGATACGACTCTACTGCAATACCCACAACAAGGGCATAATCAACAATTATTACGATTGTCTGCTCGCCTGTCGTGGTGAATTTATTGCTGACTGTGCAGGCGATGATTTCTGGGTTGACGACCAGAAACTGGAGAAGGCCGTCAGCCTGATGGAAGCCGACCCGGCGATTACCCTTGTGCATACAGCCTGGCGTTCCTACAACGAACGGACGGGCATCGCTACAGATACGATGCCGCAACCCTTTCCAGAACCTGTCACAGAGGGTAAAGACATGCTCGAGGCGATTCTCACACAGACGCGTATGCCAGTCATCCAACTCTGCAGTTCGCTCTATCGCGCCTCCACCATTCTAGAAGCTTATCATGCTGACACTTCACTATTCCGTGATCCCGAGATGGGCTGTGAAGATCTCCAGATAGCGTTTTTCCTCGCCATGAAGGGCAAGATAGCCTATCTGCCCGATGTGACCCTACACTACAGCCAAGGTGAAGAGACGGTATCTTCTTCGCACGACGAACGTAAGCAATTCCGTTTCGACCGTCGTGTCACCACGCTCAGCCACGAACTATCCGAACGTTATCAGATCAAAGGGCCGGCTGTTACGCGATTCTTCTCCCAACGTGCTTTCACACTCCTCATGCACGCTTTCCGTGCCCACGATGCTGCCCTGCGCCACGAGGCACTTGCTTGCTGCGAGCTTTGGGGAGCACGCCCTACGCCAGCCTTCACTGTCGTGAAAGCCGTCACGTCTCATGATGTCCTTTGGCGATTAGCCCTTCGCCTGCGCGAAAAGCTCCGTTAGTTTCTTGCCTACCACTTCGGGAGAAGCAAGTGCCCGTGTCTGGCGGGCAATTGCCTCGCCATCATACTGATTATAATGTGCCACCGTCTCCAGCATGGCCTGTGCCAGTGCATCCGCATCGTCAGTAGCCACGATGCTGCAGGCACCCTCAAGCCTTTCATTCTGCGGCACGCTCGTCGTAGCGACTACGGGAATACCCGTGCTCATCGCTTCGAGAACCACCAGTGGCTGAACCTCACTGCGACTCGGTAAGACTAGCGCATGGCTCTCATAGAACAATTCCCTTATCTCCGATTTGTCCTGATGTCCCAACAGTTCCACCCCGTCCATCGCGAATAGCTTCCGGGCTACGCGACTGTCAGTCCCTGTGCCTGCAATTTTCAGACGAATGTCAGGACGTTCAGCCCGCACCGTCTTGAAAGCATCTGCCAACACATCGTAACCCTTGCGATAATCATAGGCTGCCACACAACAGAACGTAAACGCTCTGTCGGAAAGCGGCTGGCGCGACTGATAGTGGTAATAGTCAGTATCCACCACATTCGACACCGACTCCCAACGATAATCATCTCCATAATAGCAGGCCGTATCCTTCACAAGTTCTGCAGCGACTGGAATCACCAGGGCTGCCCCATGATAGGCTTCACGCAACAGCGGCAACTGCCACGCTTCGCTCGGTGCAGGGCCAAACTCCTCAGTCAGACTCATCAGCGAAAGATGTTCCGTTATCACGTAAGGAATGCCGTATTTCCTGCTGATTTCCATGGCGGCATAGCCTGCCCATTTGCAGCAATGCGCATGAATAAGATCGGGATAGCCGTAAAGACCGACATAAGTATCAAACAACCGTCTGACACCTTTCACCCAATGCTCTACGTTCCACCTGATCACCTTCGGCACACCCCGCAGGAATGTCTGCCACACAGTGATGCCCTCCCTTTTCGACACCGAGATGCCATAAGGCAATGTCAGATAGTCCTTCAGTCCCTTCGTGATGGCCAGCTGCACGTGGCTCAATATGAGCACTTCGTGGCCCTGCCGTTGCAGTGCCTTCGCCTGCTCCAGACAGAACTCCCCGCCATAAGGGGTGAAGAATGAGGGTATTTCCAGTATTCGCATCGCACTAGTCTTTAAAAAAGCCGGATATCCTTTTCAGATACCCGGCTTCAATTGTTTTTCTCTTGTCCGAAGCCTTATGCCTCAGCAGGAGCAGCCTCCTCAGCGGGAGCCTCTGCAGCAGCAGCCTCAGCGGCCTTTGCAGCCTCGGCCTCAGCCTTAGCAGCAGCTTCAGCAGCCTTCTTGTCGGCTACCTTCTTGGCGATGGCCTCGTTAACAGCCTTCTCTGCCTTCAGTGCGTTAGCAGCAGCCTCCTTCTTAGCCTTCTGCTCAGCCTCAGCGATCTTTGCCAGACCATTCTGCTTGTCAGCCTTCCAGGCGTCAAACTTCTTCTGGGCAGCAGCCTCATCGAAAGCGCCCTTCTTCACGCCACCTTTCAGGTGCTTCATCAGGTAAACGCCCTCACGGCTCAGGATGTTGCGTACTGTGTCTGTGGGCTGGGCACCTACCTCAACCCAGTAAAGCGCACGGTCGAAATTCAAGTCTACTGTGGCTGGATTGGTGTTGGGATTGTAAGTACCAATCTTCTCAGTAAATCTACCATCTCGTGGTGCACGAGCGTCGGCGATAACGATGCTGTAGAAAGCATAACCTTTGCGACCACCGCGCTGCAATCTGATTTTTGTTGCCATAATTTTTTTTGTTTGATTTTGATTTTTAACTGAATTTCATGCTCTTAACTCGTAAAAGCGGGTGCAAAGGTACTATATTTTATTGGAATAATAAAAAATAAACACGAAAAAAAATGCTTTTTTCACAATAATTGCTTACTTTTGTACCGATATTATGGCTATTAGATCACTTTCCATCCTCATTCCGACGTATAACGACCCCTGTTTTGAACTCGTCGATACGCTCAGACACCAAGCTGAGGCTACTGGTATCAGCTACGAAATTATCGTGGCCGACGACGGTTCCACCTCTGAAGAGACACTGAAGACCAACAGCGCCATCGACTCGCTACCCAACTGCCGTTATCTGAAACGTTCACAGAACGTTGGTCGCGCTGCTATCCGTAACTTCCTCGCACAGGAGGCCCACTACCCCTACCTGCTCTTCATCGACAGCGATATGACCGTCATCAGCAACCGGTTTCTCGCTGACTATCTCGATGCTGACTGCGATACTGTCATCGACGGCGGCATAGCTGTCTGTCCTTTTGTCGACCGTCTGAAAGGCAACCTGCGTTATCGTTACGAGACAGCCGAGGCCCCTCGCCATACAGCCGAAGAGCGGCAGAAGACCCCCTATCAGCACATCCACACCGCCAATCTCCTCGTGCGGCGCGACATCATGCGTGAACACCCATTCGACGAGCGTTTCTGGCATTATGGCTATGAAGACGTGTTTTTCGGCAAGGTGCTGCGCCAGCATAAGATTCCCATCCTCCATATCGACAATCCGCTCGGCTTCTGCACGTTTGAGAATAATGCCGACTTTGTCGCCAAGACCGAGGAAGGACTGCGTACTCTCCACCAGTTCCGCGACGATCTGCGAGGCTATTCCCGACTGCTCACCTTCGTTTCCGGTATCCACATACCCTTTGTATTAAGTGTCATCCGACTCTTGCATCGTCTTTTCGGAGCAGCTGAGCGACGCAATCTTTGTGGCAACAATCCATCGTTAACTGTATTCAAATATTACAGATTAGGGTACTTCCTCACCCTAAAATAGGCCAATTAAACATTTTTTAACACGAAAATCAAAAAAAATTCCGAAAAAGCTTGCAAGTTTAGAAAATAGTTCTTATCTTTGCATCGTGTTTTTCATAGTATTAGATTTAAGGTTAACAAAGTTCGGGGCTCAGCGGAGCCCCTTTTTTATTTCCTGACCTCTCAGCTAAGCCTTCTCTGATACTTTATCCGTCTTAGCTGTAACTACCGTCACAATGTATGCACTGAGCAGCACAAGGATACCGGCTACGGGCTTATCCCACGTCAGGACATCCTGCCCTAACATGATTGCCACAAAGGAAGCGATGACAGGTTGGAGATTAGTGTAGATCGAGACTGTTGTAGCCTGCAGGTACTTCATCGCAAAGGGAATCAGGAAAAAACCGAGAACCGTAGCACCGAGGACGATGAAGGCCATCTCGAGGATACCATGCCAATCACAGGCGAAGGAATAGAGGGCGTTAAGGGGAAGCTCTGGCAATGCCAAAGGAACGGTCACAACGGCCGAGACCAGGAAGACATACTTCATCTGGGTGACGGGACTGTACTTCGTAGCCACATTGCGGGTGATAATCAGGTAGACAGCCCACGTTAGCACACTGAGGATGGCGAGCGAGATGCCGATAAGGTCGTTCTTACCTGAGCCAAGCTTCTGACTCATCAGCACCATCAGTACAGCACCTGCTATACCAAGCAGAACACCGAAAAACTTCATGGGGGTGATTCGCTCACCGATGGTGAAAGAGGCACAGACCATCACCGCCACTGGGGTAAGCGTGGAGATAAGTGAAAAGTAGACGGGACTGGTAAAGTCGAGCGCCCAGGCCGTGAGCGTCTGAGAGAGGACAAAGCCCGTCAGTCCGCCCAGAAGGATGGTGAGAAGGTCACGATCCTCGACATGCTCACGGGGCATAAAGGCTGAAATCAACCAAAACACGAGGCAGGCCCCCAGCGAGCGCGAAGCCATATAGCCCATGGGAGTAACCCACTGGTCGAGCAGCAGTTTAGTAACGGGTACGCCGAGTCCGAAGATTGTGTTCGCCAGGAAGATGGCACTATGAGCCTGAATTCTATTGTTCATCTTAGATAATATGTATTATGTTTATGATTTCTTCTGATAGAGTTTGAGACGATCCTTTAGCGGCATCTTGGCATAGCGGCGCCACTCATGCGCACCATCCTTACAACGGGCAAGGTACCCCGAATCGTACATACGCCCGTAGGCCTCGAGCTCAAAGGGATTAAGCAGATAGCCTGCATGCTTGAGTTTCCTGCTCATCGGCAGGGCGCGCAACCAATACCATATATATAATAGGTAAAAGCGCAACCAGGAATCGCCACACGACTGAGCCTGGCGCAGATGGATCATTTCATGGTTCTTCATAAACGAAGGACCGTTGTTGAAACGGTCGGCCTCTGCTTGGTCTGGGGCAAGAATGGTGCCGAAGAAGGTCAGCCCCTCATAGCCTTTGCGCAACCAGAAGGAGTTGACGACAGCAGGCATATCCTCCACCTTACTCGGTCTGACGGCATGCCACATGATCGGAAAAATACCTAATATCTGCATAGCGGCTACAAAAGTACGAAAATTCGCTGAAAATAATGGGCGATTCGCTGAATAAATTTGCCCTTAACTATAAGTTACAATAACTTTGCACCCAGAATTTAAACAATTAAACAATTAAACATGATGAAAAAGATGAATCAGTTCTGGATGATCTCAACGCTGCTGTTCCTGATGGCAGCTTGTTCAACAGAAGACACATGGCTGGGTGGTAACACGAACCCATCGTCGACAACCAGTACGACGACAACGACGACAGAGAGTAATGACGACAACAGCCAGACGACAACATCGGCTGACGACGTGATGACAGGTGTATCGAGCGACGGAGATGTCAATTCGTTCACCATCGCTCTCAACAAGAATGCCATAGCAGAGTCGGTGACCGTCGACAGCAATGACGACGATTACATTGAGAACACCACGTTCGACAAGACCATCACCATCACCTTCAACACCGACGGACAGGCTTCGGTCAGTGGAGACGATGCAGGTATCGTGACGATCAACGGCAACGATGTCATCGCAGACAACACCTCGGAAGAAGTGATCAAGTACGTACTGACGGGCGAGACCAGCAACGGTTTCTTCAAGCTCTACTCAGAGAAGAAGCAGGCCATCGTGCTCAACGGCGTCAGCATCACCAACCCCGACGGTGCTGCCATCAACAACCAAAGCAAGAAGCGCACCTTCATTGTGCTCAACGACGGATCGACGAATCATCTCCAAGACGGTACTAACTACAACGACGCGACCGAAGACGAGGACATGAAGGGTTGCTTCTTCTCAGAGGGCCAGCTCGTGTTCAGCGGCAGCGGCTATCTCGAGGTGAAGGCCAACTGCAAGGCAGGCATCCGCAGCGATGACTACGTTCGTACGATGCCGAAGGCCAACATCTTCGTGGATGCTTCGTCAGGCAATGGCATCCGGGGCAACGATGCCGTCATCGTGACTGGCGGTGTGATCAATATCAATGTGACAGGAACGGCCGACAAGGGTATCTCGACGGATGGAGAAGTGACCATCGACGGCGGGCGCACCACCATCATCACCAGCGGCAGCTACCTATACGACGATGACGAACAGGACTACAGCGCCTGTGCAGGCATCAAGGCCGACGTAGCCATCAACATCAACGGCGGCGAACTGAATATCAAAAGCACAGGCACAGGCGGCAAGGGTCTGAACTGCGACGGCGAGATAACGATCAGCGACGGTGTGGTAAGAATCATCACCACCGGCAAGCGCCAGAAAGACTCCAAGGGCAGCGTATCGCCCAAGGGCATCAAGGCCGATGGCAATCTGACCTTCAAGGGCGGACAGACACAGGTAAGGATCGAAGGAACGGGCGACGGTACTGAGGGTATCGAGAGCAAGGGCGAGATTGTCATCGAAGCCGGCACCGTAGAGAGCTACAGCTATGACGACGCCATCAACTCAGCCGGCAACCTGACAATCGAGGGCGGCTATGTCTATGCCCGCAGCTACAACAACGACGGCATCGACGCCAACAAGAACCTCTACATCAACGGCGGTGTGGTGATTGCCGAGGGAGGCAGTCAGCCGGAATGCGGACTCGATGCGGCAGAGCAGTATAAAGCCTATATCAACGGTGGTACGGTGGTGGCCGTGGGTGGCGGCATGCAAGCCATCGACTCATCATCCAAACAGACCAGCATTGCCGTCAGCGTACAGATGGGCACCACGATCGGCGTGCTCGACGGCACAACGGCCATCCTCGGCTACACGACGCCAAGCAGCAACAGCGGCTCCTCGCTGATGATCTCATCGCCAGCATTCGATGACGGCAGCAGCTATACCCTCAGAGCCGGATGTGAACTCAGCGGCGGTACCACATTCTACAATCTCACCACTGGTTGCACCATCGGCAGCGGCAGTCAGAGCGTCGACACCACAGCCAGCACATCCGTAGGCAGCTCGATGGGCGGCATGGGCGGCGGTCCTGGCGGTGGCATGGGCGGCGGAGGCGGACGTCCCTGGTAAGCTTCTGATAGGTACGGATTACACGGATTAACACGGATTTCTTTTATCAGACGAAAAAGGAAAAAACTGTGTTAATCCGTGTAATCTTTGCCATTATTAAAAACTTTTTCGTACCTTTGCCAACAAAAACAAGCGACTATGGATGAAATAAAGCGTATCGAACAGCTTCGCAAGGAGCTCCACGAACATAATTACCGTTACTACGTGCTGAATCAGCCCACCATCGGCGACCAGGACTTCGATTTCATGATGCACGAATTGCAGGATCTGGAGGCCAAGCATCCCGAAATGGCCGATCCTAACTCACCTACCCAACGTGTGGGCAGCGACCTGAACGCAGAGTTCCGGCAGGTAGAACATAAGTACCCCATGCTCTCTTTGGCCAACACCTACAACGAGCAGGATGTGGCCGACTGGTACGAGAGCGTGAAGAAGGGCCTCGCCGGTGAGGATTTCGAGGTGTGCTGTGAAATGAAGTACGACGGACTCTCGATCTCGCTGACCTACGTTGACGGACGGCTGACGCAAGCCGTGACCCGTGGCGACGGTGTGCATGGCGACGATGTGACGGCCAACGTGAAGACCATCCGCAGCATCCCCCTGGTGCTGACGCCGCCTGCGGGCAACGACCTCTTTGCCGCTCCCCCCTACCCTCGGGAATTTGAGATACGCGGCGAGATCCTGATGCCCTGGGCCGTGTTTGAGCGCCTGAACAAGGAGCGCGAGGAAGCCGAGGAGCCGCTGTTCGCCAACCCGAGGAATGCCGCCAGCGGTACGCTGAAGAGCCAGAAGTCGAGCCTCGTCGCCTCGCGCCAGCTTGATGCCTACCTCTATTATCTGTTAGGCGAACAGCTGCCGGCCGAAGGCCACTACGAGAATCTGGAGATAGCCCGTCAGTGGGGCTTCAAGATATCCGAAGGCATGAAGAAGGTGAAGACCCTGCAGCAGATCTACGACTTCATCAACTACTGGGACAAGGCGCGCAAGAGTCTTCCTGTAGCCACCGACGGTATCGTGTTGAAAGTAAATAGCTTACGACAGCAGCGCTCACTCGGTTTCACGGCCAAGAGCCCGCGCTGGGCCATCGCCTATAAGTTCAAGGCCGAGCGCGTGTGTACCCGTCTGAATGAGGTCACCTATCAGGTGGGCCGTACGGGAGCCGTCACCCCTGTGGCGAATATGGATCCCGTGCAGTTGGCCGGCACCACCGTCAAGCGTGCCACGCTGAACAACGAGGACTTCATCCGTTCGTTCGACCTGCATATCGGCGACTACGTCTACGTGGAGAAAGGCGGTGAGATCATCCCGAAGATTGTGGGTGTCGACATCGCCCAGCGCCCCATCGTCGCCCAGCCCGTGCAATTCATCAAACGCTGTCCAGAATGTGGTACGCCTCTCGTCAGATATGAGGGCGAGGCTGCCTGGTACTGTCCGAACGACACCGGCTGTCCGCCACAGATCAAGGGGCGCATCGAGCACTTCATCGCCCGCAAGGCCATGAACATCGACTCGCTGGGCCCCGAGACCGTTGACGACTATTACCGTCAGGGACTCATCAGGAACGTGGCCGACCTCTACCAGATCGAGGTACAGCAGATCAACGGCGACGGCTCGCGCACGAAGTCGGCCCAGAGGATTGTCAACGGTATTGCCGCCTCGAAGCAGGTGCCCTTCGAGCGGGTGGTCTTTGCCCTCGGTATCCGTTTCGTGGGAGAGACCTCGGCCAAGCTGCTGGCACGCCATTTCAAGAACATCGACGCCCTGATGAACGCAGGACTCGAGGAACTACAGGAGATAGAAGGCATCGGCGAGGTGATGGCCAAGAGCATCATCACCTACTTCCACGACGAGAAGAATCTGGACATCATCCGTCGCCTGAGGGAATACGGGCTGCAGATGGAGCTCTCAGAGGAACAGACGGCTGCCGCCTCCGACAAGCTCGCAGGACAGAGCATCGTCATCAGCGGCGTGTTTGCCCGTCACAGCCGCGATGAGTACAAGGCCATCATCGAGCAGAACGGCGGCAAGAACGTGGGCAGCATCTCCAGCAAGACATCCTTCATCCTCGCCGGCGAGAACATGGGGCCCTCGAAGCTCCAGAAGGCCGAAAAGCTCGGCATCCGCATCATGAGCGAAGAAGAATTCCTGCAGCTGCTGGAATAATCGTCAAAACAGATTTTTTCTAGTGTCTTTTCTTCTTATTCACATTGAGGGGTGTGCTTTGAGGGAAGGCGATGCTGTAAGCTGCGTCCAGATCGTGAAGACGCACCTTGCGCAGACCGATGCCCAACCCCACCGCCACGACGGCTCGCAGCAGTTCGCGATGCTTGCGAGGATAGAGCGCGGGCGGCGGCAACTGATCCAGTCCGCAAAGCTGCTCGTCGCCGACGACGGTATTGCGGCACACCTGCCAGATGAAATCATCGGTGGCCTCGTTGCCAAACCACATCTTCAGCACATTGCGGATACAGAACCGCTTATACTGTCCTCCGAGGAGGCGCCTCGTGCGCTCCAGCCGTAGCCAGAGCTTCACGAAGCATTCACGGGTATTCTCGATTTCCATTGTTCAGAATCCTTAATGACCTTGATGACCAATGACCTTAACGACACACCTCCTCCTGTATCTTCCGATAGCGGCCTGCTGCCGTCTGCTCTATCAGTCCCTGCTTCTTCCAGTTCTTCAGCATCTGGCGCACCTGGTTGCGCGACACGCCGGCACCCTTCACGCTGACACTGTGCTGGAAGGCTCCCTCGAAGCCGAATTCCACATCGAGCCGGGCAAAGATAGAGTCGTTCTTCCCCATACGCTGGCGTTCGCCCCCGCCGGCATAGTCGCGGCTGTTAAAGGCACTCTCGATGCGGTCGCGGAAGAAGAACAGTGCCATATCCATCAGGTAGTCGGCTATCACGCCGAACACATCCAGCAGTTGCGGTGCCTGAGTCTTCAGGAGCATAGACTTCCAGATGTCGGGCTTCGACTTCAACTGATGCTCCGCCCCATTGAGGCCGTGCCTGGCAATCAGCTGCTCGGCCACCCGGCAGAGCATGATGCAGCAGGTCATACGCTGGGCCGTCACACAGATGCGGAAACGCTGCCTGGCCTGCACCTTGTCGTCGCTCTTGATGGTCGCCAGCCTCACCTGTTCCAGCCATTCGCGCCCCTTCGCCTCCAGTTTCGGCAGTTCCACCGAGCCCTGCATCAGCATCAGCAGATGGGCAATCTGGCGGATACGCTCTGCCTGGCGGTCAGTCAGCACGTGAGGCTTGTCCTCCAGTGGCGCATAGGTATTGTCGGGCGTGCGGGCTACGGCGATACGACTCTGGAAGCCGTCGGTATAATTGTTCACTACGCGATAGAGCGCATCCGGCGTGCCGCACATCGAGACGTTCCAAAGCAGATGATCGATATGTACGTTGACGGCATCGGCACTCTTGGCCTCGCGGTCATACTTCGAACCGTCATAACTTTGGCGCAGCATCACGGAGAAGTCACTCAGCGCCGCCTTCCATTTCTGCGCCACCGTGTCGGCTTCGGGGGTGAACGAGAAGGCGTGCTTGCCGTCGGTATTGGCCAGCCGTTCAGCCAGATTGGCCACCGTGTTGTTCAGCGTCAGGAAGCGCACGGGCAGCTTGGGCTCCTCGGGCTGATCCTTCTTGTTTTTCGCCGCACGCTTCTTGGCTCGCCACTCGTCCTCTTGTATCAGATATATCCTGTCCTGGGCCATGATCTCGCTCATCCACGCCTCCACCACGGGGTCGATACCACCCTTGCCGCTGGCAAAGTCGCCGGCGATGTAGCTGATCAGGTTCAGCGAGTTCTTCGTGCCGTGGATATCCAGCTGCACCCCGGTGGCCAGTGCCCCGATGGCAGGACAGACGGCCGTCACCACAGGCATCGACAACGAGGGTCCGACGGCCTCGATCGAATCCCTGATGCCCTGCGGCATCTTGGGCAGACGGTTGTAGTAGAAGCGGTCATCCTCCTGCACGGCCTCGTCCAGTCCCTTGTCATCGCCGGCATCGACGGCCGCCTCATCGTTCAGCCTGTCGCGCCTCACCTGGAAGAGCACATCCTTCAACCGCTTGGGCATCTGGGTGCGTTTCTCCGACAGCGCCGAGTCGATGCATTTCATCTTCTGCGACTGGGGGAACTTGTCGTAGCAAGGGATGATGCGAGCCAGCAGTTCACGGTCGAAGCCACAGATATGCCGCAGGTTCACGGCCAGCTCGAAGGTCAGCACGTCGCGATTGTTCTTGACCGGCTCCTTCCCCTCGTTGTACATCTCCCACCACTTGGCGATGATGTCCTTGTAAGGCAGGCCGTTGTAAGTAAGTGCGGCCGACTGTGTATCGTCCTGCTCTGATGCCGGCTGCTCTTCCCGGAGGGGGCTTTCGTCGGCTGCCGGCTGGTAGATCTCGTCGGCTGCCTTGACCTCAAACAGCGCATCGTCAAGATACAGCAGCTCGTGCTCGTCGGCGGTCGTCGTGAAGAACACCCGCGTTATGTCCTTCGCCTTGTCGTCATACTTCACGCCCAGCAGGTCGCTCGCCCAGCGCAGGTTGTCTTCCTGGGAAAGGCCCTCGCGGCGGCGGAACACCAGGTGGTAGCCCTTCGTGGCCGAACGCTCCAGCATCAGCAGTCCCAGTTCGTCCTTCCTGGCCATCACCAGCCCGGGCACGCCAGCCAGACGCTCCTTCAGCCATGCCGCCCTGTCTTCCGGCGAAAGCCCTTCGGGAGCCACGAAGTCGATATCCATCCCGACTGAACATGAAGCCCTCTTCGACCCCTTCAGCGAGCCGTCGTCGTTGGGCAGGCACGAGTAGTTCATCTGCACCAGCTGCGATTTCAGCGACTCCTCGCCCTGACGGATCCGCCCGAGAAACGCCACCTGACTGCCACCGTTGCGGAACGCCAGATAAGCATCCCTGTCGAGGACGGGGCGCATGAACTTTGCGCCGCCATCCTTTCTGTAGATCATGTGTACACTCATACTTCTTAGAAATTAGGATAGCCTAGTTTGGAATTCAGGAATCGCAGTCCGTCGAGCGTCCACGTCATGTAGACCTTCACCTTCTTCTCGCCCTTCAGCGAATAAGAGACATGGGTGCGCTGGCGCACGAGGTTGCGGTCGGCCAGGTCGTCGCTGATGTTCCAACGGCCGTAGCGGCGATACTGGATGCCCATGTCGCGGAGCACACAGTTGAAGTCCCACACCGTCATGTTGAACGTCTTGGCCACCTGCGTCGCTGTCAGTGTCTCCTCGGCAGGCGCGTTCAGCAGGCGCAGCCCCTCGCCGATGATCTCGTCGGCCAGTGCCAGGATCTTCTTCGGTTCAGGCAGGCACAGTTGCTGCTGGCGCTGCTGTTCCTGAAGTTCCAGTTCCTGCCAGCGTAATACCAGCTTGGCGCGCGCCGCGTCGTTGAACTTCGTGGCGATGTAGAGGCATTCGGTCTTGGTCAGCACGTAACAAGGAAATTCTCTCACGCCTCCATTCGGCTGAACGACCATTCTGGATGACTGGGCAAATTTGCCCTGTGATACTTTCTCCCATGCAGGCTCCATCTTTCTGATAGCCTTCATAAGGTAATTGTGTTGTTTACCTGTCAGCTCGGCAATTTCGAGCGACGTCATTGTCTGTTGTCTTAAAATTGTTGTTTGCATAATTTTCGAGTTGATTTTAGCGAGAAGAAGATTGGACTCTTTGCGCATTTACCCGGGAACATCCTCCTCACTTCAACTCAGGATTAAAACCCCTCTCCGACTCCCCCGAGGGGGAGAGCCCCCGAGGGGGTTGGTTATCACTTTGCCGACTTGCCACTGAGGCTCGTTTGCGTCGGCAAAGGTACAAACATACAAACACAAAAAACCCCTATATAGGGGCTATAATAGGGCCTATATAGGGGTAATGTAGTCTGATTTTCAGCGAGTTACATCAATTATTGAAAACCGCGTCAATTTCTTCCGAACGTGAGGGCGACTTGCCCGTCTCCTGCATCTCCCACTTCTCCTGCGCCAGATTGTTGATGTGCCACAGTTCCTGAAACGGCTTCCACTTCGAGCGCATCTGCAACTTGTCGGAGAACACATCGGCAATATACATGGCCTGCTTGCGCGTCGTGGCGGGCGACAGCTGGTAATGCTCGTCGACAAAGCCTGCCTGCTGCAACCTGCTCCAGTACTTCATCGCCAGGCCGGTAGCCAGCACGTCGGGCAGCAGACCGCCGTCCGCGCTTTCCGACTGGGCTGCCTGCAACTTCCGGTAAAGTTCCTGTGCCAGCGAGATCTTGTGCATGTACTTCAGGAAAGCATTGCGATGGCTCTTGGCATTCTCCTCCTTGCGGTTCGCATAGAAATGGCGACCCACCTTCACAGGGTTTACCACCAGACAGCCGTCGCTGTAGTCCACCAGCTTGCGAAACTCGGAATAGTGCTTGTGGACTGTCTTCTTCAGCTTGTGGTCATCGTCCAGCAGACTGAAGTCGAATTCGTCAGGGTAGCGCGCTGCGCGCTGTATATGCTCCACCTTGCTGTTGAACACGCCCTTCTCAAACATGTGTACCTGCTTCTCCGTCACGTAGTCGATGATGTCCTCCATGGTCGGCGACCCGTTGCACACGTCATACACCCAGTCGTCAAAAGTCTGGCGCACCCGCCGAGGCGTTCCGCTGCTCAAGTAGCGCCGCTTCTCCTGTTCGTACAGACGGGCATACTCCTCGTCCTTATGCCGGCGGTCCAGCTGGCTGCTGATCTCGGCCAGCACCTCGCTCAGGCTGCCCAGCGCACTGTTCACCTGCAGCGTCAGCTCCTGAAGGTCGTCACCCGCCACCGTCAGTTCCCACGACAGCACCTCTTCGGCCAGCTGGTCGAAGTCGGTGTCCGCATCGACATCCAGCACGGCCTCATGCCTGACACGCTCCAGCACCTCCGCCGACAGCGTCTCAGCCACCTCCGCAATGTCAGCCGCCATGCCCATCAACCGGTATTTCGTACCCGCAGAGAGCCGTTCTACCCTCAGACTGGAAAGTCTCTCAGCGACTCCAGTCAGTATATCTTTGTAGTCCATCTGTTTTAATAAAATGATCGTTTATTAAGGATTTTACAGGCCCATTGTCATGAGCGGTGCAAAGGTATAAAAAATCCCGCAACATCATATATCGGAAAGGTTAATAAATTAAAATTGTGGATAACTCGCCAAGTTATCCACAAAGGCCAATGTCGTTATGAAACCTTTGCGGTCTTTAGTTCATTCTGGAGAAAACTATAGACATAGCCGGGACTCTGGTAGTAGAGGCCTGTGGCATCGTCCTGCAGGCGCTCGAAGGTCTCAGAGGTGTAGAGCACGTCAATGGCCTCCTCGGGTGTGAAGTGGTAATCGTCTACCAGATATCCGGCTAACTCGGTGGTCAGCTCGTCCTTCAGTAGCTGTATCTGTTCAGGGGTCAATCGGGTAGTCATAGGCGTTTCAATAGATTCAGGGCACGCTCGGTGCCGAAATAATACTGGAAGGTGATGCCCTTGGCGTACTTCAGTTCCTCGACGAGCCGCTGCAGGGAGATGACTCCGCCCTCGTATCGGCGCAACTGGTAGGTGACACCATCGTCTGCAATGGGACCATAGACGATGTCGTAGTCGTGGACGGGGTGCTGGCCGTTCTTGTCGCGGTTCTTCAGCACGAATAGCGCCCACTCTTCGCAGTAGTCGGGATAAATGAGCACCTTCAGGCCGAGAGAATGCATCATCGTCTCGTCGAAAAGAAACTCGGTCACCTCGGCCTTGCCCTGTTGTGTCTGGCTGACCTTCTGGAAGGCCAAGTCCCAAGCCTGCTGTTTGTCGGGAGAGAGATAAAAGCCGCATCCGAAGTCCTTGAAGGGCTTGGAGTGTACAAGATCAGGCACCTCGATCATCTGGTTCGAGCCGTGGTAGAGTTTGATCATCGCAACTCCCCTCCATTATTTAGGCAGACCTGCGCCAGCACGTCCACCGTGTCAGGAAACGACTGCGTGTGCAGCACACCGTAATGCTCTCTCAGGTGTTCCATGCCCTTGAAACGTTTTAGGTAAGCGTAGGCCTGTCGGGGTTGTATGCCGAAGCGGAGGGCGAACTCGCTGATGAGCGCCACAGTGAAGCCGATGATGTTTCTTTCTTCGCGTGCCATAATCGTACCATATTTACGTTTGACGCTGCAAAGATACGAACTATCTGTGAATAAAACAAGAAAATCCCTCAAAATAATATCCGATAGCCAAGCGCAGAATACCATCGCCCACAAAAGCCCCGCCGTTCTAGTCATAGTTACTATGGCTGGTATTCGTTATGGTTGACAAAAGTATGACTCAGATCTGTCCCCACGGCTAATCCTCGCAGCTCTTGAATACTGCGAGGATTTTTTCACGTTTTATTTTGCTGTTCACAAAAGATTCACTATCTTTGCACCCAGAAATAAAACAAAAGCAATTATGATAGGAACACTTAAAGCGAGCGATGTCTATATGGACATACTCGATACATTGCCCAACGATGAGAAACTCGACCTGATTTCAAAGCTTGTCAAGTCGATGAAAAAGGCTGTTATTGTGAAGAAGAAGCCGAAGGATATCTTCGCCCGATTCTCCAGTGACTGGGGTGGCGACATGTCTACCGAGGATTACGCTGATATGCTGCGTAGCGAGAACGTGGAGAGTACAAGAACCGTTGACACCTGGTAAATCGCTATGGCAAAGATGTAGTCATAGAGGGGACAGGCACCTGGGTATGGGTGCCTGTTTCCATGGCAATTTTTTTGCTATATTCCTGATGGTCTCGTAATTCATGCCAGTAACTCTTGAGAGTTGTCTTGGCCTGACATCGAGCGATCGC